>Ga0222662_1000267_pt1 | contig 47531 bp, 41 predicted proteins | sample AntAcemetagen600_FD_179821 | JGI IMG/M metagenome (GOLD analysis project Ga0222662, IMG submission 179821) | Saline water microbial communities from Ace Lake, Antarctica - #600 | ecosystem: Environmental > Aquatic > Non-marine Saline and Alkaline > Saline | place: Antarctica: Ace Lake... | reverse complement strand
GGCTGTCGTGATACTCAGATACGGTGAACTCGCCTGCACTCAAATCAAAAAGAAGGGATGATCAAGCCCCTCGACGACAGAAAAATGGTGACAATAAAAAAACAGAATTTATCTCACTGATTCAGGACATAATTAAAAATTCAGACTTAGCCGTTGAAAAGTTTCAGGAGTTAACTGATTTTGAATTCGGATACAATGAAGAATCCATTGAGTGGTTAGCAGGATTTATTAATCGGCAAAGAGAAAGAGATGATTTTTCCTTAGAGTTAGGGAAAAACATGACAAATACTATTGGCTCTTTTTTGGGTCAGTGTATTGTAAAGTGCCATGCTGGAAAATGGAAAGAGACCACAGAGGGTTGGGCTGTAGAATTTAATGATCAGAATAAAGTATACCCCTTTAACAAAACATTAAAACAATTCGAAAACGGGCCTGAAGATTCCATCTATTCTTTCTTCACGACAATACCGATTATATTTGAATTGACCACTGGAAGACCAGAAAAGAAGTGGTGGGAATTCTGGAAATAGCCTATACACGGTGACGCGCCCTTTCTTCGTGTCGTGTTTAAACTGTTGATGGCTGCCTTACTGCAAGGATGGTAGCGCGGTGTGGCCTCACACCGCAAGAAGTCACAACTCACGATCAAATCGACCGGATCAGAGAAGGGAAAACGAAAAACCAAGCAGACGTAGTTTTACCGCAGAGTTCGAGAGATTCTGCACATTTGGGGACTGAAGCAGTCGATCAGATTACGAGAAGAAGAGAAGACATCTGTGTTTATCCTAAAAACGGCAGTTCAAGTAGGCTCAATTCTCTAAACTGTTAATGAACGTTAATTAACGTTAATCAAGTAGGCCGCCAAATTGGCGATAGAGTGAAAATAGAGCAGATGGTTGCGGAGATTTATAAAGCCTTATTTCTCATTTAGTTCTGAGATCATATTAACGTGCATTAACGTTTATTAACGGTTCAACTCATCTTTTTAGGTTTATCTGTGTCCATCCGTGGTTATAAGAATCAGGGACGAGGCGTGAGGAGGCACTCGACCAATCGATGCCGTTAATTCGACAACTACTTAAACGGCCAAACCGAGAGCTTGGGAATCTAGTCTTCCACGTTCAAAATCAAAAAATATCAACTTCAGCATAGATATTGCTATGTTTATTCGATGCCCTAACAATAGATAGCATATATGAAGCTCCAGCTTGAGCTAAGCGACTCAGAGAACCCGCCCTAAAAGAATAAAAAAACATACAAATGAAACTTAATCTACTCCCACTATTTCTCCTGCTTGCCTTGCTGGTTGGATCTGGCTGCTCGAGCGTGCAAACTACACATCCTCTATCAAGCGACCCAAAACCAATTGATAAAGAGAAGTTTGAAGGTGCATGGCTTTTTGAAGAAGGTATAATCAATGTCAAATTCGCCGAGGATGGCGTTGCCAAATTTGTAGCGCTGAAGTGGAAAAATGATACGTTCCTTCTGATTCAAGCTGAGGCGATTGTGGCAGAGGGAGAGAATAGCAATTACATCTCCTTTCGAATTCTGGAAGGTGATGGGAAGTCTGAATTATATTTCTTCTCGCAATACCAGTTCACCGATGACGGTGACTTGATTATGTGGTTTCCCAATATTAGTGAATTTGAGAAGATGGTCGAAAGCAAGAGATTGCAGGGCGTTGTCGATAAGAGTGAATACTCTACCGACATTCACATCAAAAACGAGCCAGAGAGTCTACTCAAGATCATCGATGATCCAGACAATATGAAGCTTTTCGAGTATAGGAACCCGATGATTCTCAAGAAAATCGCACCCGTAAACTACTAGCGTCGAATCTGAGTAAGCAAACCGTCTAAAGGGTCTTAACAAGCTGCGCCCACTCAAGATGCGGGACTCCACGCTTTACCGTTTTTTACCGCGTTTGTTGTGGGCGGCTTTGACTTGGGTGATGCGCTTGCGGCGCTCGGGGTGCTTGGTATCGAGCTTGACGGCGTCGGGACCCATCTTTTTGAGGCGGGCTTTGTTTTGAACGGTGTCGTTGTGGCGGGGGGCGTTTTCGCCATCGCCGTCTTCATAGCGGCGCTCTTTGCCGACGAGGTCAAAGCGCACAGGACAACCACTGAGTTTAAACTCGTGGATGATCGCTTTTTCCAAATAGCGGCGATAGCCAGGGTCGAGCCGCTCGACGCGGTTGCAGAAAAAGCGAATACGCAAGGGACGCGAACCAGTCTGCACGGCGTAGAAAACTTTAAAACGCTTTGTGCCGACGACCTTGGGGGCGCGCGCTTCGAAGAGGTCTTCGATCACGCTGTTGAGCTTGCCCGTAGGCAGCTTCATGTCGAGTGTGGCCTGGATGCTGGCGGCGGCATCGAGCATAGACTCGATCTCGAAACCAGTCACCGCAGAGACGAAGAGCACGGGCGGATCAGGCAGGAAGAACATCTCTCTGCGCAGCGATTCTTCGTAGCTCTTGAGAAAGTGTTTGAGGTTTTTAAAGCCTTCGATCGGGTCGTGCGACCAACGATCAATGATGAGATCCCACTTATTGACGACGATCACGAGGGCGCGTCCCGCATCGAGGATGTCGCCGGCGAGGGCTTGGTCTTGCTTAGTCACGCCATCGACCGCGTCGATCACGAGAAAGACGACGTCCGAGCGTTCCATCGCGGCTTGAGTGCGGACGGTGGAGAAATATTCGACGGGGCTATCGACCTTGCGCTTCATCCGCAGACCGGCGGTGTCGGCGAGGCGGAACTTGAGTAGCTCGCCGTCCTTGTGCTGGTAGTCGAGGTCGAGCTCGACGGAGTCGCGCGTGGTGCCGGGCACATCGCTGACGATGAGACGAGTCGATTTGAGCAGGCTGTTACCGATGGAGGATTTGCCTACATTGGGGCGACCGAGCAGAGAGATGCGAATGCGATCGGTCTTATCGACTTCGCTATCTTCGGGTTTAGGGCCGAGTTTTTCGTTAACGGCTTCTTCGAGGTCCGTGATGCCACGACCGTGCTCCGCGGAAACGCAGAATGGCTCACCTAGGCCGAGGCGGATAAATTCGTCGGCCAAAGCTTCATTTTCTTCGAAATCGACTTTGTTGGCCACGAGGAGCACGTGCTTACCGTAGCGACGGAGCTTTTGCGCGACAATTTCGTCGAGCGCAGTGATACCTTCGCGAGCATCGACGATGAAGAGAATGACAGTGGCCGCCTGAATGGCGAACTCGACCTGCTCCTCGGCTGCGACGGAGATCTTCTTAGACGTCATTTCGATCTGCATACCGATACCACCGGTGTCGAGCAGGACGTAATCGTCGCGCACTTCGGTGGAGATGAGGTCGCGAGTGACTCCGGGCATATCATGCACGATGGACATGCGTTTACCGCAAAGCCGATTAAAGAGACGGCTTTTCCCGACATTAGGGCGCCCGACAAGGGCGACGGTTCTGGATGGATCGATCATAGGCTTTGCGAACATTGAACATTGAACGTCCAACGTCGAACTTTGAATATTAGGTATCTGAGTGCCATTCGACGTTCAACGTTCGATGTTGGACGTTCGACGTTCGCAGGATGGTGAAGTTAAAAGTGATGATAGTTTCGTAGGGGCGTCACTTGTGACGCCCGCAGTGCGCAAGGCCAACCCTAGGCGGGCGTCACAAGTAGAAAGCCCCTACTTTCGAATATTTTCCACATACCGCTCGATGCGGTCGGTGGCTTCGAGGATGCGTTCGTAGCTGGTGGAGAAGCTGGCGCGGACGAAGCCAGCCCCACTGGGACCGAAGGCGGTGCCGGGGACAACAGCGACTTCCTCATGATCGAGGAGGCCTTTGCAAAAGCTCAGGGAGTCGAGGCCGGTGGATTGGATCGACGGAAAGGCGTAGAAGGAACCTTTAGGCGAGTGGCAATCGAGGCCAGCTTCATTAAAGCGGCGCACGATGAGATCGCGACGGCGGTGGTAGGCTTCCTTCATCTTATCGACAGCGGGCTTACCATTCTTCAGCGCTTCGATCGCGGCCTCTTGAGAGAGGATGGGCGCACAGAGCATGCTGTATTGGTGCACCTTCATCATGGCTTCGATCAATGGCTTGGGGCCGCAAGCGTAGCCGATGCGGAAACCAGTCATGGCGTAGGCTTTTGAGAAACCATGCAGGAAAATGGTGCGATCTTGCATCCCTGGGAGCGAAGCGATGCTGGTGTGCTCGCCCTCGAAGGTAAGCTCAGAATAGATCTCGTCGCTGATCACGAGGAGGTCTTTCTCGATCGCAAACTTGGCGAGGCGCTCCAGCTTGGCGCGCTCGGTCACCCCACCCGTCGGGTTGGTCGGAAAGTTGAGCATGAGCACTTTGCAGCCTGGCTCCCAAGCCGCCTCGACCCGCTCAGGGTCGATGCTAAATTGATCGTCGGCCGAAGTGCCGACAGCAATGGGTTGCGCATGTGCGAGCACGATACTCGGGCTGTAGGAAACATAGCATGGCTCGTGGTAGAGCACCTTATCACCAGGATTGAGCACCGCGCGAAGTGCGATATCGAGCGCTTCGGAAACGCCGACCGTGACGAGCACATCCGTTTCCGGGTGGTAGCTGATGCCGAAGTCATTTTCTACATATTTACTGATCTCGCGGCGCAAGCGGATCAGACCGAGGTTATCGGTGTAGCTGGTCTTGCCCTTTTCCAGAGCAAAGATGGCGGCCTCGCGGATATGCCAGGGCGTGACGAAGTCAGGCTCGCCAATACCGAGCGAGATGGCCTGTGGCATGGCAGCGACGATCGCAAAGAAATCGCGAATACCTGAACGAGGCAGACCTTTTACATGGTCTGCCACAAAATGTTGACCCTGATCACTCATTATGGACTGACGGCAGGTTTATCGTCGCCATCTAAGGGCGAAAGAAGGAGGTGCCCCTGCTCTTTATAAGCACGAAGCATGAAGTGGGTCGCGGTCGAGAGCACACCCTCGACACTGGCGAGACGCTCGGAGACGAAAGTGGCGACTTCGCGAAGGTCGTTACCCAGAGCAAAAACAAGCAAATCGTAGGAGCCCGACATGAGGTAGCAGGACTCGACGGCATCGAAGCCTGCAATACGTGTGGCCAGACGATCAAAGCCCCCATCGCGCTCGGGACTGATTTTGACCTCAATCACGGCGCGGACGACACCTTCTTGCGCGCGCTCAGGGTTGAGCACGGGGCGCCAACCGAGGAGGATCTCTTCGGCTTTCAGACGGGTCAATTCGGCTTCGATCTCGGACTCGGACAGGCCGAGGATCTGCGCCATTTGGGCAGTATCAAGACGCTCACCTTCGAGGAGCAATTGCAGGACGGAACTCATAGGCGCGGGAGTAAAGGAGGGATTATACAAAAAAGCAATTGTGCAAACAGGAGATTTTACAGGGGGGTATTGGGTGTGTGCGGAACCGTAGAAAGACGGCGACAGCCGTTGGCGGTGCGAAATAGGTCGAACGCCTTGACAGGGGCTCTCGCCAGCGCGCTACGAAGGCGTGGCCACTCATCTCGAGCTCCTAGATCGCGGAAAACTCAACTTCGCTGGCCAGCGCGCGCATCGCTTCAAGCAAGGCTTTGGCTGAGGAAATGAGGTTTTCCTTATTCTCATCTCGGCAAGCGGCTTCCACCTTCTCGGCGAGGCTCATGCAGACTTCGCAGCCGAAGATACCAGAAACGCCTTTCATAGTGTGGGCGAGAAAGTAACACTCTTTGAAGTCTAACTGAATGACCGCATTTTGTAGTTTTAAAGCGTCTTTTGGAAAGGCTTTCAAAAACATGGGGGCTGCCGCTAAGACGTCTTCCCGGTCTTCGGAGTCGAGGGCTTGCAAGCGCTTGGCAAAATCACCGCCACGCGCTTCGCTCGGGCTCTGCGGCCTTTCGTCCATCGAATTCGCGGCTAGCTCAAGCACTTCTTTTAGGATTTCCGCGCGAAATGGCTTGGGGATGTAATTATCCATCCCCCCCTCTAGGCAACGTTCGCGGTCGCCCTTCAAGGCGTGCGCTGTCATCGCGATGATATACTGATGCGCCGCTCCCGACTCTTGTTCATGAGTGCGGATCATCCGGGTGGCTTCGAAACCGTCCATGCCCGGCATCTGGATGTCCATGAGTATACAATCGAAAGTCTCTTTCTGAACCATCTCTACGGCCTTATGACCATCCTCCGCCAAGCTAACTTCGTGGCCGAGTTTTTGTAAGCGGCGACGGGCGAGATCCTGATTGATGGGATTGTCTTCAACCAAAAGCACACGCATCGATTTGGTACTCTTCGGCGGGGCAAAAGGTGGCCGTGTGACCGCTCGACCGCGTGCTCCGCCGACTCCAAAAGTCTCGAGGATCACTTCTTGCAGGGTGGCTCGCTTGACCGGCTTGGCCAGCGCACGGGCGACACCGATCTCTTTGGCGCGCTCAGATTCTTTACGGTCTAAAGATGAAGATAAAAGGATAATTTCAGTATCTCGCAAATCAGGTCGGGAGCGAACAAGGCTCGCTAGGTCTAACCCTGTCAAGCCAGGCATTTGTTGGTCGAGAAGAATGAGACGATACAGGTCACCCTCGCGTGTGGCACTTTCCATCGCGGCCAGTCCCGCGACGCCGTCATTAGCGACGCAGCTACGATAGCCCCAGCCTGCGCACATCTGCTGGTAGAGATCACAGTTTGTGCTATTGTCGTCGACAATTAGGACGCGCAATCCGGCCAGCTCCGCATTAAACGGAACCGCATCGGCACCCATGCTGCCCGTCAGTTGAAAGGGGACCTCGAACTCGAAGCGAGCGCCCTTGCCAGGTGTGCTAGAGACATCGACGGTGCCATCCATCAGGCGGATCAACTCCTTGCAGATTGAAAGCCCCAAACCGCTACCACCGTATTTACGGGTGGTCGACATGTCCGCTTGGGTGAAGCTCCTGAAAATCGCTTCCTGACGCTCTTTAGATATACCGATCCCCGTATCTGTCACCGAAAAAAGCACGCGCACCGAATCGGTATCTAAGTCGATGACTTCTGCCCGAATCGCAATTTCTCCAGAATCGGTAAACTTCACCGCATTGCCGACTAAGTTGTAAAAGACCTGCTTCACTCGCGTCGGATCGCCCAGCATATACTCAGGCAGTTCCGCATCGTAGCCGACGACGAGTTCGATGTCCTTTGAGCGGGCGCTTTGTGTGAACTCCTCGGCCACGGACTCGATTAAACTACGCGGACTGAAATTGAGGCTCTCAAGATTAAGCTGCCCAGCCTCGATTTTGGAAAAGTCGAGCACGTCATTGACTAAGCTCAAAAGAGTGGAACCACACTTAATGACTGTATCGAGATAACCGCGTTGTTCAATATCAAGCGGCGTCTCACGGCAGAGCTCGGAGGCTCCGATGATACCGTTGATCGGCGTGCGAATCTCGTGGCTCATGGCCGCGAGGAAATCGCCCTTCGCGCGACTGGCCTCGTGTGCTTCGGCGATCGCGCTGCGCAGCTCAGACTCAGTCCGCTTCAGGTCGCTGATATCGCGCGCCACGCTGAGCGAGCCGATGATCGCACCTTCGCCACCGCGCACGGGCACCGTGGTCAACTGCAGCCAATGCTTAGTGCCGTTCTGGAAGACAAAGAGCGAGACCTCGTTGACCACAGGTTTACCCGACTCGAGCATACGAGTGTCGAGCGACTTCATCCACGCAGCGCTTTTCTTCGAAACAAAGTCCTCAATCTTCGTATCCACTCCAGGCGTGCGTTCTTCGACAGCAACGGCCGAACGAAACGCCTCATTGGCTAAAATAAAGCTACCATCCAGATCGCGGAAGAACACATACTCGAGTGTATTATCGAGTAGCACGCGGAGCATCTTAAGCTCGCTGCGGCTACTGAAACGAACCTCGTCTTTGACCAACGGGTGCTCCAAAGTGTAGAGCCAGACTTGCTCTGTCTCCGTTGCCAAGCGCTCTAGAATGACTTCGACCGAACTGATGCCGTGCTTGTTGGCTTGCGGATAAATGCGCCCTGTCCACTTCTCGCCGGGCTGGAGTGCCTCGATCTTCGAGGTAAGGGTCTCCTCTATAGAGATTGAAAAAAGGTCGGCCAGCGGAGCGGACTCCTCGCATCCATAAATCGACTGCATGTAGCTATTCGCCGACAGCACTTTCTGCGTGCGGTACGAAAGCACAGCAATCCCCCATGGACAATGATCCGGCAAGGTAATCAGCGATGTAGAAACGTCAGGCATTTTAGGATATAATAGGTGATAATGTAAACTAAGTTACAATCACGCGATCAATAAGGGGAAAGCCCAGAGAGATTCAAGCCTCTATGTGACCGCTACAAAAACCATTTTTTCAAATGACGTCGCGAACACTTTGCTCGATCATCACTAATCCTGTAAAAAGACTCTAATCTTCTGCCAAACTTCAGATCCACCGTCTTCGAGAATGTAATGCCCATGCGTCGGATAGACGACCGACTCGGCCTTCGGGAAGAACGCTTTGAAGCGCTCATGAAAGTGCATGCTGAAGCAAAAGTCCTTTGCGCCCCAAACTAGCTGGATCGGTTTATCCGCAAGTTTAGCAAGACCTGCTTCGACCTCGGTCAAAGTCTCATAGGAGCGATGCGACTCACGCAACGGGATGTCTTTGACGAAGTTCCAGACCGCAACGCGATCCGCCCATGAGCGGTAAGGCCAGAGTAGACCCCGTTTAACAGCAGGCTTGAGCGGGACTTTGACCGCCATCGTCGCAGCGGGTCCGGCAAAGCCATTGAGCGCACGAATGACAAACTCGCCGAAAACGGGCACTTTGATCGCCGCAATCCGAAGCGGGATATGCTTCGAAAGAAAGGCACCCGTGTTGAGCAAAACAAGTTTCTGCAAAGCATTCGGTCGACGCCCGGCCAAGCCGCAACCTATCGCCCCTCCCCAGTCGTGTAGGACGAGGCTAAACTGCTGGATTCCGAGATGATCGATCAAACCTTCTACATCTTCGATGCGTTGCTTCAGCGTATAGTTATAGTCCTTTGGTTTATCCGAAAGCCCACAACCAATATGATCCGGCACGATGCAGCGGAACCCCGCCTCCGTTAGTTGCTTGACTAGATTACGATAGTAGAACGACCAAGTCGGGTTGCCATGCAGCATGACCACAACGGGGCCTCGCCCTTCGTCGACATAGTGCATGACCGCACCATTGAGCAGTAAGAGTGTATTACTGGCAAAAGGATACTCCAGCCGTATATCGGGCGGTAGTTGGCTTGCGCGAGAGGCACTCATGATTCCGGCCACTCCACGGCCATCATTAGGCTACTCAAACCACTGCCAATCCCCAGAAGCGCGGCCTTCTGGCCTAAGCCATAAGCGCCCTGCTCCATCGCCATCGCCAAGGTGATTGGGCAAGAAACCGAGCCGACATTTCCCAGCGTTTCAAAAGTAGTAAAGTCTTTGACTAGATCGAGCCCCAGCGCTTTGAAAAGTTCACGCGAGTGCGCTTTCCCCACTTGGTGGGTAATAATCCGATCGGGCGTATCCGCCGTCCAGCCAGTCGCTTCGACAAACTGCGCCCAAGCACGCGTCGCCACGCCGATGCCTGCGACTAGAAGCTCCTCCGAGTCGGTCAGCATTTCCAAGGCATCGCCCGCACTGTCACCTTGGCAGAGTTCATTATGCGAGGTGTCCGTCTCGACCACTGCCGCCGTCATCAGCGGGCAAGAATTAGATGCAAGATCCTTACGGCAAAGCACCGCGGAGACAGCGCCCGCGCCGATAGTCAAATTGGCGAAATACGGTTTAATCGACTTTCGGGTGAGCTCAGGGTTGAGCAATTGCTGGAGCGTGTGTTCCACCAATGGACGACCATTCTCGCCAGAGCAGATTAAGGCGCGCTCGATCTGCCCGCTTTCGATCATGCTACCAGCCACCACCATCGCATTCAAAAAGCCAAGGCAGGCATTGGAGACGTCAAAAATCTGCGCCTTACCTGAAAGCTGAAGTAAGCCGTGGACATAGGCCGCCGTAGCAGGCTCCAGTCGGTCGCGGCAGACTGCCGAGTGGATCAAAAGATCGATCTGTTCGCGATCAAAAGAAGATTTAGCAAGAGCCGCCTCCCCCGCCTGTGCCGAAGCGACCGAGGCAAGCGTGCCCGCAGGAAAGAAGCGACGTTCCTTAATCCCCGTCATCAGCTCAAGCCGACCCTCGGGCAGGCGCAAGCGCTCATAAACTGGTGCCAGCTTCGCCTCCACATCCGCCGAAGTCCACACCTCGTCTGGAAGCGCATAGGCGATTGATTCGATCGCTACGTTTTTAAAATTCACAGTAGATGAGATACGCCAAGCAAGACATACCTTGCGAGTGAAAAGTTAAATTTATAAATACCCTGTGTATTTATTATTTGTTGACTTTGTGCGATGTGCCTGGCTTCAGTAGTTGATGAACTTACATCGAAATAGACTTTTGATTCTGGAATGCCCTGCGGTTTATCATGTTATTTCACGCACAGCTTGTCAGCACTTCCTCTTTGGTTCGGAGGAGAAGGAGATGTTCGTTCAGATGCTCGTTAAACAAGCTCGTTTCGCGGGGGTGGATTTGCTGGGATATTGCATCATGTCGAATCATGTGCATCTGCTGATCCGAGTGACTCCAGTGGAGTCACTCTCCGATACGGAAATCTTAAAGCGATACGCTGATTATTACGGGGAAACAAAGGTGCCTCAATCCACCTACTCATTTTCCGATCTGAGCGCAATCTTTGCTAAGGGCGGCTCGGATGCGGAACTAGCGAGGACGCGTATACTCTCACGAATGGGAGACCTGCCCGCATTCATGCGCGAATTAAAGCAACGATTTACCATTTGGTATAATCATAAACACGAGAACAGTGGCACGATCTGGGCTTCTCGCTACAAGAGCTTGATCGTGGAAAATGCTGCCGAAAGCCTGACCAAGGTAGCCGCTTACATCGACTTAAATCCAGTCAGAGCTGAGATTGTGACCGACCCGAAAGACTATCGTTGGTGCGGCTACGCGGCTGCCTCGGCAGGACGGAAAATCGAAAAAGAAGGTATCACTCAACTGTTTCCCGATATGGGAAGTCTTAGTGAATGCATGCAGGCCTATCGCTTGATTCTATTCGGCAAAGGATACCTTTCAAAAGGTGTCGGTGATAAAGACCAAGGAAGGATCAGCGCGGAAATACTGGAAAAAGTGATTCAACAACAAGGCGAAGTCGCTCTACACGAATTGCTACGTCTGCGAATCCGCTATTTCGCCGATGGTGCCGTTTTAGGGTCACGAGAGTTCGTGGAGAGCCTTTTTCGAGAGAACCGAGATCGATTTGGAAAGAAGCGAATGAGCGGAGCCAGAGCTTTACCTACGAATGCATGGGGGCATTTACACGTTTTGCGTGACTTAAAGAGACGCGTTTACGGCTGACACTGAATTCCCCCTACACCCGCCAGCTTTTGAGGACGCGCATGTAGTTGGCGCGTTCGAGGGCTTCGGGATCAGGGCAGCGGAGGTAATTCATACAGCCGCGCAAATCTTCGAGCGAGGTATATTCTTTTTCCTCCATCCACTTCGTCAGTTCATCAAGCATTTCTTCCACTTGACCAGCACCGTTGATCAGAAGGCTGGAAACGATTTGCACGGCGTCGGCTCCGGCCATGAGGGATTTGACGGCGTCGAGACCAGTGTGGACGCCGCCGGAGACTGCGAGTTGTGCATCGATACGCCCGCTCAAGAAGGCTAACCAGCGCAAGCGCAGACGCAGTTCATGCGAATAAGACAGATCGAGCATTGGGCGAATATCGATTTCGTCGGTGTCGATGTCGGGCTGATAAAAACGGTTGAAGCAGACGAGGCTATCGGCGCCTGAAGCGGCGAGACGTTTTGCAAAGTGCGGCAGTGCGGTGAAGAACGGCGAGAGTTTGACCGCGAGCGGCACGGTGATGCGATCCTTGATCGACTCGACGATGCGAATGCAGCGGTCTTCGAGGTCGGCGGCACTCTCGTCCATGTTCGTAGGGAGGAAGTAGAGGTTGAGCTCCAGTGCATCGGCACCGGCGCTTTCGATCAGAGTGGCGTAGTTAACCCACTCCCCTTCCCGTGTGCCGTTAAGCGAACCGATCACGGGAACATCGACGGCGGCTTTGACCTTTTGCACTTGATCAAGATAGGCATCGACGCCGCGCTCGAGTAGATCGACTTCGGGGAAATACGAAGCGGCCTCGGAGAAGGAGTTTTCATAGCTGCCGATGTGGGCTTCGGAACCCACGATGTTTTGCGTAATCTGCTCTTCGAAGAGCGAATACATGGTGATGGCGGCGATGCCTCCGTCTTCGAGGGCGCGGACTTTATCGAGATCGTCGGGAAGCGGCGAGGCACCCGCGATGATCGGGTGCTTGAGATCGATACCGAGGTATTTTGTTTCTAAGTTCATAGTGATGAGTTTTTCGACGTGGGCATTATTCGGCGTCTTCGGCGGCCTTTTCAAAAGGCTTGGCGAGGCGGTCATAGAGTTCGAAGCGTTCGTCGACGAAGGCTTGTGCGATCTTGCCCAGCTCTTTAGCGCGAACAGGGTCTTTCATCTTCAGCATGCGAAAGCGGGCTTCGTTGTCGGTGTAAACGTAAAGCGGCTGCTTCGGCTTACGGGAATCGAGCTTCAGCGGATTGTCGCCCGTTTCGGCTCGGGCAGGATCGTAACGGTAGAGCGGCCATGTGCCAGTCTCGACTGCGAGCTTTTGCTGCTCGAAACCACTGGCCATGTTGTAACCGTGCGCGATACAGTGACTGTAAGCGATAATGAGCGACGGCCCGGGATGGCGCATGGCCTCGTAGATGGCATTGACTGTCTGAGTATCCTTCGCGCCCATGGCGACGCGTGCCACGTAAACGTTACCGTAGTTCATCGCGATCAGTCCGAGGTCTTTCTTACCCGTGGCTTTTCCGGAAGCGGCAAACTTCGCAATCGCCCCGATCGGGGTAGACTTACTGGCTTGGCCGCCAGTGTTGGAGTAGACCTCGGTGTCTAGCACCATGATGTTGACGTTGCGCCCCGAAGCGAGCACGTGGTCGACACCGCCGAAGCCGATATCGTATGCCCAACCGTCGCCACCGACGATCCAGACGGACTTTTCGACGAGATAGTCGGCTACATCGAGGAGACGCTTGGCTTTGGGCGAAGCAAAGGCTTCGAGTGCACTTTTCAGTTTGGAAACCCGATCGCGCTGATCGGCGATACCAGCCTCAGTCGATTGATCAGCCGTCAGAATCGTATCAACTAGCTCAACATCAATCGATGAGGCAAACCCGCGTAGCAAGTTCTGTGCGATAGCGACTTGTTTATCGACGGCCACACGCATGCCGAGACCGAACTCGGCGTTGTCCTCGAAGAGGGAGTTTGCCCAAGCGGGGCCACGACCATCATCATTACAGGTATAAGGGGTCGTTGGTAAGTTGCCGCCATAGATCGAAGAGCAACCAGTGGCATTGGCCATGAGCAGACGGTCGCCGCAGATTTGCGTGAGCATCTTGAGATACGGGGTCTCCCCACAACCCGCGCAAGCCCCAGAGTATTCGAAGAGCGGCTCTTTGAATTGGGTAAATTTCACATCATCCTTCAAAGTCGCGCGATCGGGCTTGGGTAGATCGAGGAAGAACTTGTAGTTGGCACGCTCGTCCTCGAGCAGTGGGTTCTGGGTTCGCATATTGATGGCTTTTTCGCGGGGGTTGGCCTTGTTCTTGGCGGGGCAAACAGCGACGCAGAGCGAGCAACCCGTGCAGTCTTCAGGTGCGACTTGAATCGTAAACTTCTTGCCTGCGAAATCGCGCACACGAAAATCAGTCGAACGGAAGCAATCGGGCGCACCGTCGAGCGCGTCGGGATCGTAGAAATTCGATCGGATGGCGGCGTGTGGACAAGCCTGCACGCACTTATTACATTGGATACAGACTTCGGGATCCCAGATGGGGATTTCCTGCGCGATGTTGCGCTTCTCCCATTGGCTGGTGCCGACGTCCCAGACCCCGTCTGGGCGAAAGACGCTGACGGGGAGGGAGTCCCCCTTGTTTTGAAGCATGACGGAAGTCACACGTTGAACGAAGTCCGGCGCTTCAACGGGCACGACCGGTGGCAATTCTAAGGTGGCGTTGACCTCTGCGGGCACGGTGACTTGCTCCAGTGCGTCCAAGGTATGATCGACCGCAGCGAAATTCTTTTGCACAATCTCTGGTCCCTTTGTGCCGTAGGTCTTTTCGATCGCTTCTTTGATTTTAGCAATGGCGGCGTCCTTTGGCAGCACTCCAGAGATCGCGAAGAAGCAGGTCTGCATAACGGTGTTGATACGACCACCCATACCCGCTCCGCGAGCGACTTTATAAGCATCGATTACATAGAACTGGAGCCCCTTTTCGGTGATGGATTCTTGCACAGGGCGTGGCATGTGCGCCCAAACCGTATCTGAAGAATAGATCGAGTTAAGAAGAAATACGCCCTTCGCCGCAGCGTATTCCAACACATCGTATTGCTCTAGGAACTGCGCTTGGTGACAAGCGACAAAGCTGGCGTTTTTGATCAAATACGGCGCGCGAATCACCTCGGGGCCGAAGCGGAGGTGCGAGATGGTGACCGCACCAGACTTCTTGGAATCATAGACGAAATAGCCCTGCGCGTAATTGGGTGTGCCCTCCCCTATGATCTTCACGCTATTTTTGTTAGCACCGACCGTGCCGTCGGAACCGAGCCCGAAGAAGACTGCGCGGATGACTTCGTTTTTTTCGAGGTCGAAGGTTTCGTCGACCTTCAGCGAGAGACCCGTCACATCATCGACGATGCCCACGGTGAAACGGCGCTTTGGTTTTTCGACGACTAACTCGTCGTAAATCGCCTTGACCATGGCGGGGGTAAAGTCTTTTGAACCAAGGCCGTAGCGGCCACCAATCACGACGGGACAGAATGAATCTGGCAAAAGCCCGACTTGCCGCGCCTCTTCGATAGAGGCCATCATTTCGACCATCAACGGCTCGCCGAGCGAGCCTGGCTCTTTACAGCGATCGAGCATCGCAATGCGCCGCACCGACTGGGGTATGGCTGCGACCAGCCGCTTTAAGTCGAGCGGACGATAGAGGCGAATTTTGAGAACACCGGTCTTACGACCTTCCGCATTCAAATAAGCGGCGGTCTCGGCGGCAGTTTCTGCGCCGGAGCCCATGATGACGATTATTTCTTCGGCATCGCCCGCGCCTTCGTATTCATAAAGTGAATACTGGCGACCAGTCAGTTCGGCGAATTTCACCATCTCTGCTTCGACCGTATCGGCGCAAGCGTCGTAGAAAGGATTGGCCGCTTCCCTCGCCTGAAAAAAGACGTCGGGATTTTGAGCGGTGCCACGAATCGTAGGATGATCAGGCGAAAGGCTATCATTACGGATACGTGTGATCGCGACAGGATCGATCATGGCTTCGATGACCGAATCATCGAGTAGCTCGATCTTGTTAATCTCGTGCGAAGTGCGGAAGCCGTCGAAAAAATGCATAAAAGGCACGCGACATTTCAGGGTGGCGGCATGAGCGATCAGCGCGAGGTCTTGCGCCTCTTGCACAGTGTTCGAGGCCAACATGGCGAAGCCAGTCTGGCGACAGGCCATAACATCGGAGTGATCGCCAAAAATCGAAAGCGCATGGGTCGCCAGCGACCGTGCGCTCACATGCATACAGAACGGGGTCAACTCACCCGCGATCTTATACATATTAGGAATCATCAGAAGGAGCCCCTGCGACGCGGTAAACGTAGTGCAGAGCGCACCCGCTTGGAGCGAACCATGGATCGCCCCTGCGACGCCGCCTTCAGACTGGAGCTGCACCACTTCGGGCACATCCGACCAGATATTCGGCTTATCCGCCGCTGCCCACTCGTCGCAGGCTTCAGCCATCCCTGTGGACGGCGTGATGGGATAAATGGCAATCACTTCAGATGCACGGTAAGCGACCGAGGCCACCGCTTCGTTGGCATCCAGCATACTGACAGAAGGTAGGATATTTTTTTCTTTCACGATAAGAATCTCTAAAGCTAGGACTTCTCCGCGTAAAGCTTATCTAATACTAGATGGCACGAGTTTAGGGCAGCTTATGGGTAGAATTAGCAATGGCCCCTAGAATAGAGGACACGCGCCTGCCATTCGACAAGCCCTTGCTTTGGGCGTCGGAACGACATCTCCGCCATACGTTACAGAAGCCAACTTCTAGGCTCTGCGACAATTAGACGAGTGGACGCGCAAGAACGCGTCCCTCCATCAATCTATTTATCGCCCACGTTATAGAGCTCAATCCACGCAGCGCTCCATTTCGCATAATCGCCTGCTTCGATGTGGGCGCGCGCTTGCGCCATCAAATCGAGAAAGAAGTGAGTATTATGAATCGAAAGCAGCGTATTCGCGAGTAACTCCTTGGCCATGATCAGATGGCGCAGATAGGCGCGGCTGAAGTTTTGGCAGGTGTAGTTGTCCGCCTCCATGATCGGATTGGGATCGCGTTTGAAGCGCTCGTTCTTGAGATTGAGCACACCATGCGGCGTAAAAACAGTCGCATGACGCGCCAGACGTGTAGGCATGACGCAGTCGAACATATCCATACCGAGGCCGACCATCTTCAAGAGCTGCGGCGGCGTGCCCACCCCCATGACATAGCGTGGCTTCCCCTTCGGCATGAAGGGTGCGGTCGCAGCCACTTGGCGAATCATCTCTTCTTCGGGCTCACCGACACTGACTCCACCTATCGCGTAGCCGGGAAAATCCATCTCGGCGAGCGCCTGCCCACAATGCTGGCGTAGATCATCGAAAATCGAGCCTTGGATGATACCAAAGACATGATGCCCCGATTCGATAAAGCCGTCATTCGTGGCATGCTCCAGAAACTCGCCTGCCCAACGAATGGTGCGAGCGACGGCGCTCTCACACTCGTCGCGCTCACAGGGGTATGGAGGACACTCGTCGAGCACCATGGCGATGTCGGTATCGAGGTTTTTTTGAATTTCGTAGCAATTTTTCGGCCCCAGAAAGAGCTTACGACCGTCGAGATGCGAGCGGAACTCGATCCCCTTCTCCGTGATCTTACGGAGCTTCGAGAGGCTAAAGACTTGAAAGCCACCGCTGTCGGTCAGAATCGGCCCCTTCCAGTTCATGAATTTATGCAACCCGCCCATTTCGTGTACCAAGTCAGAGCCCGGACGAATGTTGAGGTGATAGGTATTGCCTAATATAATTTGCGCGCCGACCTCTTCGATCTGCGCAGGCGTCATCGCCTTAACCGTAGCTTGCGTGCCGACGGGCATGAAAATCGGGGTCTGGATCTCGCCGTGCCGAGTCTTGAGAACCCCACGCCGCGCCTGACCGTCTTCTTTGAGCAATGTAAACATGGAAGGAAGGTTGAACCTCGAACTTTGAACTTCCAACATCGAATATTGAGAAAAAGACAGTCGCAGATGCATCCTGCCTGAGTCTTTGCAATTCGCTCACAGGCAGGATGCCTATGTACTTGAAAAATCATACCCAGGTGTGATCACATTCAAAGTTCGACGTTGTATGTTCGACGTTCGGCGTTCTTATTCACCCTCCCTTATGAGTCTCGACATTCCCAGCATTCAGAAAATAGACGGCAGCGGCATGCGCTTTGCCGTCATTGCTTCACGCTACAACGAAGCACTGGTCAACTCGCTCGTGCACCACGCCTGCGCCACAATCGAGGCCTCCGGCGCAGCCGTCCCTGTGATCGAACGCGTGCCAGGCGCGGCCGAGTTGCCTTTTGCCGCCTACACGCTCGCCAACCACACCCACTTTGATGCGGTCATCTGCATCGGCGTGGTCATCGCAGGCGACACTAATCACCACGAAATCATAGGCGAGAGCACAGCCACTGCCCTCCTCGACCTAAGCATTGCTAAGAAGGTGCCCGTGATTAACGGCATCCTCGTGGTCAACAATCTCGCCCAAGCCGAAGCTCGCGCTGGCGAAACAATTAATCGTGGCAAAGAATTTGCCCAAGCCGCCCTCGAAATGGCACAATTTACAAGAAAATGGAAGACGAAGTAAAACCAGTCAAACGCGCCTCACAGCGCCGTGAAAACCGCATGGCCGCGGTACAATTCCTCTACCAATGGGAACTCAACAAACCGGAAGAGCTACACGATGCCTTACGCGTCTTCATCGAGTCGCAAGATCAGGAGCGTGATTACTACGTGTTTGCCGAAGAGTTAATCCACGGCACGATTCAAAACATCGAACCCGTCGATGCGGAAATCAAAGAACATGCAGCCAATTGGACGTTTGAGCGGATCGCTAAGGTCGACCTCTCCGTCCTCCGCCTCGCGATCTTTGAATTGCTCAAACGCCGTGATATCCCACCGATTGTCAGCATCAATGAAGCGATCGAGCTTGGTAAGATCTATTCCACTCCAGACTCTAAGCGCTTCATCAACGGTATCCTCGATCAAATGAAAAACAAGCTCGACCGCCCTCTCCGCAGCGCAGCCGACTAAGTTCGAAACGATATTATGCGCGGACTGTTTAAAAAGTTCAAAGACGGCCTCAAGCGCCAGACGCCGACCTTTCAGAAGGCGTTCAACGGCATCTTCTCGGCGGGCAAGCTCGACGACGCTGCGCTCGAACAGCTCGAAGAGGCCCTCTACACGGCTGACTTCGGACACGAGACAGTCGAAGAGATCATCGAAGAGATCAAAGTCGCCTACAAGGCTGACAAGGAGATGCGTGGAGAGGATGCAGCCAAGATCGGCGCAACGGTGCTGACCCGCGTACTCGAAGGAGCGGAAGGCCGCGTCGAAGTCGGCAAGCATAAGCCTGAAGTGATCTGTCTCGTCGGCGTCAACGGTTCAGGCAAGACCACCACTTCCGCAAAACTCAGCTACTTGTATCAGAATGACGGATACAGCATTCTGCTCGGTGCGTGCGACACTTTCCGCGCAGCGGCTAATGAGCAAATCAAGCATTGGGCAGAGCGCCTCAATATCGACATCGTAGCCAGCCAGCACGGAGCCGACTCCGCAGCCGTCGCCTACGACGCCTACGAAGCGGCCAAAAGCCGTGGGCGCGACATCGTGATCCTCGATACGGCCGGTCGCCTCCACACCAAAAGTCACTTAATGAAGGAGTTGGAAAAGCTGGACCGCGTCATCAAGAAGCAAGACAGCACCGCACCGCATCACAGTTGGCTGGTGGTCGATGGTAGCCTCGGCTCCAATTCGATCGAGCAAGCCCGCGTATTCCATAAGAGTTTCCCTTTAACCGGCCTGATCATCACCAAGCTCGACGGGACCAGCCGAGGCGGCGCACTGGTCGGCATCTACCGTGAACTCAAACTGCCGATTTACTTCGTAGGCCTCGGCGAGCAAGCAGACGACTTACAGCCGTTCTCCGCTAAGAATTACTCGAATGCGATTTTTGGGATTACGGATAAATAGGTTGGAGTCCCGCCTTTAGGCGGTCTATGGCTAGATAATGAACCACATGCAGGCGGGACTCCAACCTTCTCCAACGCACTTTTCACCATGTCCACGCAACTTCTGACAGTCCAGCTCGCCGAGCGCAGTTATCCGATCCACTTCAGCAAAGTCGTAGAGACGCTGAAGGCCGACGTGTTCGCTCTCCGTGCCGCCGGGCGTAGCGTGCGTGTGATCAGCGATGCACGCGTCCTCCATGCACACCCAGAATATCTAGCACAGGCCGGCTTCGAAGACAGTGAAATCCTTTCGCTCCCCGCAGGCGAAACGACGAAGTCTGTCGAATTCCTCAGCCAAGCGCTCAGCTATTTGGCGGGCGCAGCGGCCAATCGAGACTGCGCCCTCTTCGCCTTCGGCGGTGGCGTCATAGGGGATCTGGCTGGCTACGTGGCCGCGAGCTACTTGCGCGGCATCGACTTTTATCAGATCCCCACCACTTTGCTTTCGATGGTCGACAGCTCGGTCGGCGGGAAGACTGGAATTAATCTACCCGAGGGGAAAAATCTCGTCGGTGCTTTCTGGCAACCCAAGGCTGTCTATATCGACACGGCTCTGCTTCAAACACTGCCACCGCGCGAGTTCGCAGCAGGGATGGCTGAGGTAATCAAATACGGCATGCTGGCCGACCTTGAACTTTTCAATGACCTAGCCGCCCTCGATGGTCTCGACGCCATCTCGCCCGAGCTGCCAGCTATCGTCCGCCGCTGCTGCGCAATCAAAGCTGAGGTCGTCGCCGACGACGAAAAGGAAACGGCTACCTCTGGCGGACGCGCTTTGCTCAATCTAGGGCACACCTTCGCGCATGCCATCGAAAACGTAGCTGGCTACGGGCAATATCTCCACGGCGAAGCAGTCGGTATCGGCCTGAGTTTAGCGACTCGTCTCTCAGTCGCACTCGAACAAATCCCTGTGAGCGACATGGTGCAAGCGGATCGTGTGATCAGCCAATTTCAACTACCGATCCGCTTGAACGAAGCGCTCAAGATCAGTGATCTTATGGCCGCAATGCAGCGCGATAAGAAGAATCGCAGTGGACGATTACGCTTTGTCACCATGTCCGCACTGGGCACGGCGATTACGACCGACGGCATAGATACCGCACTGATCGAGCAACTCTGGCGCGAAGCTGGGGCGGTGTAGTTCCTACACTACCCTTCCAAAATGGCATGAACCCGATCAGCCAAGCTATCGGCCGTGTAAGGCTTAGCCAAAAATTCTTCGACCCCACAGGACTTGATCGCTCGCACGCGCTCGACTTGCTTGTGGCCACTGGAAACAAGGATTTTCACATTCGGATTTAACTTCAAAAGTGCACGGCACAGTGCAGGCCCGTCCATGAAGGGCATTTCCACATTAGTCACGACCATATCGATCTCGTTACGACGACTGGCATAAATAGCAAGCGCCTCGGTGCCATCTTGGGCGGCGAGCACTTTATAGCCGCGATCTTCGAGTGTTTTCTTAATCGTCTCGCGCACGAACATTTCGTCGTCGGCGACAAGGATGAGTTCACCTTCGCCAGATTTCGGATCGCGGTAAGGCTCGCTGGCGTCTTCTTTGACCGCTGCCGCCGCATCGGCAGGCAGGAAAATACTGAGCGTAGTGCCGGCACCTCGCTGGCTCTCGATCACCATAAAGCCCTTGTGCCCTTTGATCGTGGCCTGGGTATTGGCTAAGCCAAAACCGAAGCCCTGCTTGGGCGCTTTGGTGGTAAAGAAAGGCTCAGCCACATGCGCAAGCGCCTCGGGATCGATACCAACACCACTATCGGTAAAAACGAAACTGACGTAGGCACCCGCCTTGGCCTCGGGGGCGAGGCTCTCAAAGTTTTGATCAAAAAGTCGATTGCTTACATCGATGGTCAGCTTACCGCCGTCGAGCATGGCCTCGCAGGCGTTTTGAATAACGTATTTAAACGCATCGCTGAGCTCGGACAGTTCACCTCGCGACTCCCAAAGATCTTCGGCAATGTTAACCTGCATTGCGACGTTTACCGGCACCAGATCTTCGCTTACACGATGGAGGCCGCGCTTGATTTGGGTCGCGCGAATGATATCGTTGCCTCCGCCTTTGCCTCGTTCGAAAGCGAGCAGATCAGCGATCAATGCCGCACCCTTGGTCGCGCACTTCTCGATCATGTTAACCATGTTCTGCGCCTTCTCGCCCTCGACTGAGCGTTTGAGCATGGCAGAAGAAAGCATGATGGGCGCGAGCGCGTTATTCAGCTCGTGCGCGACACCACCAGCTAAGATACTGGAGGACTGCACGTGGTGGGCGCGCTCTTGTGCATCAGCGAGCTTACGCATCTCGGTGACGTCGGTATTGAATGAGATAATAGCCAGTGGCTGACCGTCGGCATCGCGCTGCAAGTGTTGGCGAACCTGGACGAGATACTCATCACCGTTACGATCAATTTGACGAAGCTCGCGTTGCCAAGTGCCATCATTACGTAAGGCTTCCATCGCCTCTTCGCGTTCGCTGCGGTCGAGGTAGAGGATGCGCGAGATGGGGCGACCTTGAATCTCTGTTGCACTCCAACCATAGAGCGCTTCGGCAGCGCGATTCCAAAAGAGCACGCAATTGTTCAAGTCGTGCACCACGACCGCGTCGGGAGCCGCCTCAAGCAGTGCTTTAAAATTAATAGTATTGGATGCGTCAGAATCACTCATGATAAGACGAATTTTATAGAGAAAGAATCTCCACGAGCAACCTCCGATTCTAAACTATAAGCGCCTAAAAAACGGGCAACAAGTCTAGCTGCTGACCTGGCTCCAGAGTATATTTACCCGTGCTGTCGGCATCTTCGTCGTTTCGGTAGAGTTGGATCTCGACCGACTCTTCCATTTCCGCAGGAGCGATCCAGCGCCACTTACCAATTTCTTCAAATTCCATCGCAATTCCGCAGTCCCAATTAAGACCTGCACCGCTGCCGCGAACAAATGGCTTATTTCCGATACCGATAAAGACCGAGGCGATCACGGCAGTGTCACTCTTCTTCGTGCGCGAGCGCTTCTTCTCTTGAACGGGGACGGTGTCGCCAAACATGTCTTCAGACTCGGCGGGCTCAGGTTCGGCTTCCTTCGGTGCCTCCTCGGCAACTGACTCAGGTTCCGGCTTTGGCTCGGCTTTTTTCGTAGGCTCGGGCTGAGTGGGCTCGGCTTCCGGCTCTTTGGTCTTCGGTTCCACAGCCTCAGGCTCAGGCGCACAGGTTTCTTCACTGCCTTCAGTCACTGGCTCAGTGAGAGGTTCTGGCGTTTCTTCTTTAAGTTCCCCTGGGATTGGTTCGACGGGAGCTTCCGATACCGCGGGCGGCTTTTTGGACTTTGATTCAATAATCCGGCTAACCGCCTGAGAGGACTTCTCCTGTTTTTGCTCGATAGCACGCTGAAGCAACCGAGGCTCCGGCGTGCGACGTTGACGAGGCGCGCGGGTTTTCTTGACGATTGGCTCGGCGCTGGGGGCTTCCTTCGGTTCGGATGTTTCGGAGGGCGGTTCTTGCTGGGGAGCTTCTACGACCTGCGTGGGCAACTCCTCGAATCTGGCCTGAAGGTCGGCTAATTCTGCCTGAAGCGCTTGGATCGCTTCCACCTCGGACTTCGATTTTAGCGACTTGCCTAGAACATCGACTTGCTTCGCCAAAGCTTCCAACTGGGTGGATTGCTCAGCCTGTTTATGATTAAGCGGGTCGATTTTGCCTTCAAGTGCCTGAAAGGGTGCTGTCAAGTCGGGCTGCTCAGCATGCGCGAGATTCGCCAAACCCGCCTCCAGTGGCTCGATGCGCTCGGCCACAGCTTCCAGTTGCTCCTCAGCACTCACGATGTGGCGCTGCAAAATACGCAGATCGGCAGTGCGGTCTTCGGCCTCTTCGCGGACTCGGACTTGAAACTCGACGATGTAGGGTAAAACAAAGAGTCCACATCCGAGCGCGACCGAGATGACACAAGAGGCGACTTGCCAGTTAGTCAGTTGCCACTGTCCGAGAATGGCGATGGCCAGAGCCGTGGCGACTAAGAGCACATCCCCGAGGATGAAAGGCCATTTAGAAAGCGTCGTTTGGAGGTCGTCGTCCGATTGCATGTGCGAGATGAATAGAAATTCTATAAAATAGCATTGTAAATGCCTTGCTCACGCACAATCAAAAAAAAGGCCGCCCCTTGCAGGACGGCCTTTTTGGGAAATTGATTAGGCTGCTTATTTGCGGCCAGCTTCGACGAGGCGCTTTTCTTTAACTTGGTTGGCAGCCTTACCGATACGGTCGCGCAGATAAAACATACGGGCACGCATGGTGACGGACTCACGGTCGATCTCGATTTTTTCGATCGATGGGCTGTGCACGGGGAATACCTTCTCCACACCAACACCGGATGCGATACGACGCACTGTGAATGCTTCCTGGATGCCACCGCCCCTGCGGGAGATAACGATACCAGCAAAGATCTGGATACGGGTTTTATCACCTTCTTTAACCTTGAGGTGAACGCGAACGCCATCGCCTACTTTAAAGTCGGCGCGGTCGTCTGTGAGTTGATCTTTAGTGATTTCTTCGAGGATTGCTTGGCTCATTCTGGAATTTCTCCGGTTGGTATTAAAAAATTATGTATCTAAAAGGTCGGGGCGACATTGCCGCGTTTTTTCTATCTGTTGTTCGTGCCGCCATTTCGCAATCGCTGCATGATCTCCAGATAGGAGAACCTCTGGGACGCGCATCCCGCAGAAGTCTGCCGGACGCGTGTATTGAGGAAAGCCGAGCAAAGTGCTCATGAAAGATTCCTCCGTCAAGGATTTTTCGTCACCTAAAAATCCGGGGATAAATCGGCTCACACAGTCGATCATGACTGCGGCGGCGAGGGTGCCATTAGTTAGGACGTAATCACCGATACTGACCTCCAGATCGACGAGTTCATCGCGCACACGCTGATCGACCCCTTCGTAGTGTCCGCTCAAGATAATAAGGTGCTCCTCTTGCACGAGCTCGCGAGCGAGTTGGCTAGTCAGCGGCACACCGTCTGGCGCCATATAGACGACTTTACTCTGCGGCTTCCGTAGTTGCGCGACAGCGGCGAAAATCGGCTCTGGCTTCATCACCATACCGGCACCGCCCCCGTAGGGCAGCTCGTCGGTTTTATTGTGCTTATCCGTCGCCCAGTCGCGAAGCTGATGGGTGCGGATGTCGATCAGGCCGTTTTTCTGCCCCCGCGCCAGCATACTGGACGAAAAAAAACCCTCCACCATTTCTGGGAAGAGGGTTAAAATATCAAACTCGAGGTGCATCAGAGCAATCGGCCGAGTTTTCCACGAGGGGACTCAAAGTGATCTAGGCTTCAGCGACAGCCTCGGCTGGAGCAGCAGCAGCAGCAGCAGCAGCAGCAGCAGCAGCAGCAGCAGCAGCAGCAGCAGCTTCTTCGGCTGGAGCTTCGCGACGAGCCTTACGAATGAGGCTGGCAGCTGTGTCGGTAGGCTTCGCGCCAACGGACTTCCAGTAATCAACGCGGTCGAGTTTCACGCTAAGCTCGTCTGTAGCGCGCTTAGCTTGTGGCTCATAAGTGCCGAGAACTTCGACAAAGCGACCATCACGACGCGCGAGCGCTTCGGTGACAACCATGCGGTAGAAAGGACGGTGGCTTGCGCCATGACGTTGGAGACGGATTTTAAGTGCCATAATAGAAAAAATGAGATACTGGAATTTTGAAAAACTGAAACGTTCGGCAGAAGGCCGGAAATTGGGAAAAGCGAAGAAAAAAGGTCTTTGGCGAGCCACTGTCAAGCGCAGAGCGGGAGAAAATGACCTGAGAGTGTTAAATATATGGTGGCGCTGCATGGCCTCATGCAGCAAATCAGCGTATCGGGATACGGATTGATGCCAATCCGCACTACCTCTTTCGCAGTTTGCTCAGTCAGGAGTCACCACATCTGGCGAATCCGTCCACGGCAGAGGGAAGGCGCTTTTTTGCCAATCTTTACGTTCATCGCCGATTTTGGCAAATTCGTTCTCCTCGCCCGCGACGAGAACACCAGAAAACTTATAGCGGTTCTCCTGCCCCGTCATCCGAACGGTGCGTTTCCCACTATAAGAGACAAGCGTGCGAAGTGTGGTGTAGTCGATCTGGCGAATTTTGGACATGGTGAATTAAAGATAGAGCGGATTACCCGGGAATAACAAGTCTTACTCGCGCCACTGATACTCACCGCAGCTGAGTATCTGCGGACTTGTAAATCTACTTAAGTCTGCCATCTTTTATATAAAGTGATCATTAAGCTCCTCCAGATTATGATGGCCTGCGCCATCTTCAACCCGTTCTGCTGTTGTACGGCAGGCGTGTTCTCTGCGGGCGAAATGGAGACATCACCAACTGAGCATAGTTGCTGTCAGTCAGCCCAAGACGAAGCACCTGCAAACACTGGAGATGATCACGATCCGGATGTTTGCCCCCATAAAGCACTGAAAGAGTATCAGGCCACCGCGTTGAAGGATGCCTCGAACTCTTACATAACGGCTGACCAAGCCCCCCTACTTCTGGCACTTGTTCAGATTATATCTTTTGAGCCTGTGGCTCACATACCCCAGCGCGTCCAACCGGCTACAGTCTCTCAGGCACCGCCGCTCGCGCTTGCACAAATGTACTGTGTCTATCGGATCTGATTGATCCCGATTCATCCCTGCGCCAACCGCGCAGTCCACGCCGCGCATGTACGACCCCAAGGGTCACCCATGCACCGAACGAATCGTTGATCCATCATGCCCCATGCACTCATACAAACTATTCAAAAGAATACCTAGGGCCTTGCTCACTGGCTACGCCCTGCTCTGCGCAATTCAATTATCCGCAAGCAGTGAGCCTTTAACCCTAGGCGAAGCGCTCAACCGCGCCCGCACAGCTAACCCCGAGCTTCAAGCCCTGCAAAATCTGGCCGAAGGTGCCACTGCACGTATCGACGCCGCAGCCGCCCTGCCCGACCCCAAAGCGCAGTTCACCTACTTCGGCCAATCTGTCGAAACCCGCACTGGGCCACAGGAAGCGATCTACTCGATCAGTCAAACCGTTCCCTGGCTTGCAAAACTTCGCACCCGCAAGGCACTCGCCTCGCACGATGCGGAAGCCATTGCCCGGTTCCACAAAGAGAGACAACTCCGCATCGACGAAGCCCTGACCCAAGCCTACACTGAGGCCGCCTACTTCGGCGAAGCCGTCCGCACCACTGAGGCGAATCTGCGATGGCTCGAAGACAGGAGTCAGATCGTCGATGAGCAGGTGCGCGGAGGTGCTTCGCTCAATGCACTCTTGCGACTAGAAGTCGAAATGGAACGCAGCCGAGATAGGCTCGACCAGTTCACGCAGGAACAATTCGCCCACCGCACCAGTTTGTCTGCACTCATGGGGATAGACGAAAGCGATCTCGGAAAGATAGCTAAAATGTCACTCCCTAGAGACAAGCTGCTACCCGCCCCTAAGCTTCACGCCGCGCTCATCGTCAATAACCCAGAGCTTCTCGCCCTAAAAAGTCGCATTCAAAGCGCCGACGCGCAGACGGAGCTCAGCGAGCTGGAGCGCTACCCTGATTTCACCTTCGGGATCAACTATATCCAAGTCGGCGACAACGGAGCCAACTTCCACGACGCAGGGCGCGATCCGTGGAACGTCACCGTCGCAGTCAATCTCCCGATCTGGGGGGCAAAAAACCGCGCCGCCATTCAATCCGCCCGATCCGCCGAGCGCGCAGCGATCGATCTCTATCAAAACCGCCTGCTCCAGCTCAAGGCCGACCTCAGTGCCACCCTCGTCCGCCGCACCGACAGTCTGCGTCGAATGCAACGCTATCAGGAAACGCTCATCCCGCTGGCCAAGCAAGCACTCGAAAACTCACAAGTCGCCTACGAGAGCGGACAAATCTCCGCGCTCGAAATCATCGATAGCGAACGCGCCCTGCTCGATCTCCAGCTCAGCTATTGGCGTGCCGTCGCGAACGCCCTCCAAACCGAGGCTCGCATCCAACGCCTCGTAGGGGCGCAAAACGAATCTTAAAAACAATTACACACTATGAAAACGAAACGCATCCTCATCGGAATATCTCTCCTCGCACTCGGCCTTCTCGCTGGGCGCTTTCTCCTGCCGACTGCCTCCAACGCCAAACCAGATGCACACGCCGAAACGCACAAAGCAAAAGAGGCACCCATGATCTGGACGTGCTCCATGCACCCGCAGATTCAACAGCCCGCCCCCGGCGACTGCCCGATCTGCGGCATGGATCTCATCCCTCTGACTAACGATTCAAACGAAGACGCTGGCCCACGCGAACTCAGCATGAGTGAAAGCTCGAAAGCACTCGCTGACATCCAAACCAGCCCCGTCGTCCGCGAGCATCCAACTCATTCCGTCCGACTCGTCGGGCAACTCGCCCGCGCAGAAAACAAGGTCAAATCGCTGACCGCCCGATTCCCCGCTCGCATCGAATCGCTGGCGGTCGATGCCGTCGGCATACCCGTCGAGCAAGGGCAAACCCTCGCCCAAGTTTATAGCCCCGAGCTACTCAGCGCCCAGCGCGAACTACTCGCCGCTCACCAGCGCGCCCCCGAAGGCCGTTTCACCCAAGCCGCCCACGAAAAACTCCTCCAATGGGATCTGCAATCCGAGCAAATCGCGACCATGCTAGCAAACGGATCAGCCGAAGAAACCTTTGAACTACGCTCACCCATCGATGGCGTCGTCGTCGCGAAAAACGTCAACCAAGGCGACTATGTCAAAACAGGCCAAACGCTCTACACCATCGTCGACCTCAGCGAACTCTGGCTCGAACTCGAAGCCTACGAATCCGACCTACCGTGGCTCAAGATCGGGCAGCCCGTCGAGTTCACCACCCAAGCCAACGCTGGCCAAACTTTCCAAGGCGATGTCCAATTCATCGAACCAGAAATCAATTCCAAAACCCGCACCGTGCCCGTTCGCGTTCTTGTGCCAAATCCCGAAAATCGGCTCAAGCCCGGCATGTTTGCTCGTGCCACTGTCAAAGCCATGCATCACGGCGAAGGCACCCCCTTGCTTGTGCCCGCCTCTGCCGTGCTTCGCACCGGTCAGCGTGCCGTCGTTTACGTCGAAGTGCCTAACCAAGAGCGCCCCACCTACGAAGGCCGCGAGATCACACTTGGCTCAAAGGCTGGCGACCAGTTCATCGTCCATTCTGGCCTTGAAGAAGGTGATCAAGTCGTGACCAACGGAGCCTTCAAAATCGACAGTGCCTTACAAATACAAGCCAAGCCAAGCATGATGTCGATACAGTCCGACAACCAAGCAGCAGCAGCGAACATGAACGAATCATGGCTCGATTTGATCGCCCCTTATTTACAACTGCAAAACGCGCTCGCCCAGGACGACCTCGAAGCGTCCAAGCAAGCGCTCAAGGACATGATGTCCGTGGCAGGCCACAGCGGTGAAGCCGCTAAACTCATCCACACCATGCTGGCCGCAGAATCGCTCGATGCGATCCGCCGACCGCACTTTGAAACGCTCTCCAAACACATCATCAAAGCCGCCGAAGCTCACCCCTATCAACTAACTACTCCGCTCTACAAAATGCACTGCCCCATGGTGTATCCCGACCACGGTGCCGACTGGCTGCAAGACAACGACAAACTCCTCAACCCCTACTTCGGTGCCATGATGCTCCACTGCGGCGAAGAAACAGTGGAAATTAAAAAATGATCAACAAACTCATACGTTTCAGCCTCGAGAATAGACTCGTCGTCGTTCTCTTCACGGTCGTCCTCATCCTCTGGGGTGTGATGGTCGCGCCCTTCGATTGGGAGAGCGACTGGCTACCGCGCGATCCCGTGCCGGTCGATGCGATTCCCGACATCGGGGAGAACCAGCAAATCGTCTTCACCGAATGGAGCGGACGCTCGCCTCAAGACATCGAAGACCAAATTACCTACCCGTTGACCACCGCCCTACTCGGCCTGCCCGAGGTGAAGACCGTACGCAGCTATTCCATGTTCGGGTTCTCGTCGATCTACATCATCTTCAAAGAAGATGCCGAATTCTACTGGTCGCGCAGCCGCATTCTCGAAAAGCTCAATAGCCTCCCCACTGGCACCCTGCCAGAGGGCGTCTCATCGCAACTCGGCCCCGACGCCACCGCGCTCGGGCAGGTGCTCTGGTACACACTCGAAGGGCACGATACGGAAGGCAAAACCACCGGCGGCTGGGATCCGCAGGAATTACGCAGCACGCAGGACTGGTTTGTCCGCTACGCCCTGCAAGGCGTGGACGGCGTAGCCGAGGTGGCCTCCATCGGTGGCTACGTCAAAGAGTATCAAATCGATGTCGATCCCGATGCGTTACGCACTTACGGGATCGCCCTGCACGAAGTCTTCAACGCGGTGCGAGGCAGCAATCTCGATGTCGGCGCACGCACCATCGAGATCAATAGCGTCGAATACGTCATCCGCGGGCTCGGTTTTATCGAAAACCTCGACGACCTTCGCAAGACCGTCGTCACCGCCCGTGATGGTGTGCCGATCACCCTCGAACAAATAGCCGAAATCGAATTCGGCCCCGCCCTACGGCGCGGTGCACTCGATAAGGCCGGTGCCGAAGCCGTCGGCGGTGTGGTCGTGACCCGCTTTGGCGAAAATCCCCTCGCGGTCATTCAGCGAGTCAAAGAAAAGATCGCCGAAATCTCCCCCGGCCTTCCAAAGAAAACGCTGGCCGATGGCACGATCAGCCAAGTCGAGATCGTGCCCTTCTACGACCGCACAGGCCTAATTTACGAAACCCTCGGCACGCTGGAAAATGCGGTGCGCCAGCAGATCCTTGTCACCATCATCGTAGTGGTTCTTATGCTAATGCACCTGCGCAGCGCCGCTCTTGTCTCGGGCGTATTGCCGCTCGCCGTGCTATTCTCTTTCATCGGGATGAAAACCTTCGGCGTCGATGCCAACGTGGTGGCGCTCTCCGGCATCGCCATCGCCATCGGCACCATCGTCGATATGGGCGTGGTGCTGATCGAAAACATCTTGAAGCATGTTGATTCGGCGCCCCCTGAAGAAAACCGCCTCGAAGTCGTTTATCGCGCCTGCACGGAAGTGGGCGGTGCAGTCGTCACTGCCGTGCTTACCACCGTAATCAGCTTCCTGCCCGTCTTCACGATGGAGGCTGCCGAGGGTAAACTCTTCCGCCCGCTCGCCTACACCAAGACCTTCGCCTTAATCGGCTCCATCGTGGTCGCGCTGACTGTGATTCCGCCTTTGGCACACTGGTTCTTAGCAACAAAGAGGCGCAAGAAATCACACAAGGAGGAAACGGAAGAGAACCGCTTATGGGGCTTCATAAAAACATATTTCCGAGTCTTCATGTGCCTCGTTGTGGCCATATTCACAGCGGTCTTTCTCGCAGCCGACTGGCAACAGCTCGGCCCCGAACGCAACGTGGCCAACTTCATTCTGGTCGCTCTCATGATCGGCGGCCTACTCGGCATCTTCTATCTTTTCATCCACTTCTACGCACGGATGCTCGCGGTGCTACTCCGCTTCAAAACAGTCTTCCTTCTCGGCTGTAGTCTCATCCTGATTTTCGGCCTCAGCGCCTGGCTGGGCTGGGGAAAGGTCTTCGGTTGGATGCCGGAATTCGTTAAGAAGTCCGACCCCTACGTAGCAGCCGCTCACGCCATACCAGGGCTGGGAAAAGAGTTTATGCCCGACCTCGACGAAGGTTCCTACCTGCTCATGCCCACCACCATGCCGCACGCTTCCATCGGCGAGGTCATGGATGTGCTCCGCAAGCAAGACATGGCGATCAACGCCATCCCCGAGGTTGCGTCCGCCGTGGGTAAACTCGGGCGCGTGGAGAGCCCACTCGACCCCGCACCGATCTCCATGATCGAGACCATCATCAATTATAAATCGGAATACAAGACCGACCAAGGCGGGCGTATCCTCACTTTCCAATACGATACCGAGCAGGACGCCTTCGCCCGCGATGTATCCGAAAATCTGATACCCGACGATGATGGCCGCCCCTTCCGCCAATGGCGCGACGAGATTAAAACACCGGACGATATTTGGACGAAAATCATCGAAGCCGCCACCATCCCCGGAACGACTTCCGCGCCCAAGCTACAACCCATCGCCGCCCGCATCGTCATGCTTCAAAGCGGCATGCGAGCACCGATGGGGCTGAAGGTGTATGGCCCTGATCTGGAGACACTCGAAAAGGTCGCACTCGACATCGAAGGCCACCTCAAGCAAGTGCCCTCGATTAAAGCCGAAGCCGTACTGGCCGACCGCATCGTGGGTAAGCCCTACTTGGAGATCGACATCGACCGAGAGGCCATCGCCCGCTACGGCATCCGCATCGCGATGGTGCAGGATGTCATCGAGGTCGCTATCGGCGGCAAACCCGTGACTATGACAGTCGAAGGCCGCGAGCGTTACCCTGTGCGAGTGCGCTACCAGCGGGAGTTGCGCGACAGCATTGAATCGATTGAAAACATCCTCGTGGCCGCACCCGACGGCACGCAGCTACCGCTTAAAGAACTAGCCAACATCCGCTACACGCGTGGCCCACAAGTGATCAAGAGTGAAGACACCTTCCTCGTCGGCTACGTGATTTTTGACAAGCGCGAGGGCTACGCCGAAGTGGAAGTGGTCGAACAAGCACAGGCCTATTTACAAGAGAAGATCGACTCCGGCGCATTAGAGATTCCCGCTGGCGTGAGCTACAAATTCACTGGAAGTTACGAAAATCAGATTCGCGCGGAAAAAAAACTAGCCGTGGTGCTGCCCATCGCGCTCTTCGCTATTTGGTTGATCCTCTACTTCCAATTCAAACGCACGAGCACCACGCTGCTCGTATTCTCGGGCATCCTTTTCGCCTGGTCGGGCGGGTTCATTATGCTCTGGCTCTACGGGCAGCCGTGGTTTCTGGACTTCAGCTTGTTCGGCCACAACCTCCGCGATCTCTTCCAAATGGGCACGATCAACCTGAGCGTAGCTGTCTGGGTCGGCTTCCTCGCACTCTTCGGCATTGCTACGGACAACGGCGTCATCGTCTGCACTTACTTGCAGCAGATCTTCCGCGAAAAGAATCCGCAGACTTTGGCCGAAATCCGTGCCGCTACCGTCGAGGCGGGCACCCGCCGTGTGCGCCCTGCCATGATGACCAGCGCCACGACGATCCTCGCACTGCTGCCCGTGCTCACCTCCACTGGACGCGGAGCCGACATCATGGTGCCCATGGCCATTCCATCCTTTGGCGGCATGTTGCTCGCCATCCTCACCATCTTCGTTGTGCCCGTGCTTTATTGCGGTCTGGCGGAGTTAAAATTACGCATTTCTAAGAATGGATAATCCATTTGCATTCTCCTGCTAGGCGACTTGTCTCTCGTTCATGGCAAATATCATATTTCAAAAATCTGGCGTCACCGCTCCTTGGACGGGCGACGAAGAAAGTATCCTCGAATTGGGCGAGATCCACGATCTCGATCTGGACTACGGTTGCCGGATGGGCAACTGCACCGCCTGTCAGCAACCGATCGTCTCCGGCGAAGTCGAATACCCGAATGGCCACACAGGCGAACCCGATGATGGCAATGCCCTACTCTGCTGCTGTCAGCCTAAGGGTGATGCTGACTTGGTCATCGGCGCGTAGTTCTGATTGTAGCACGCTGACGACAGTCAGTGGAACCCATCTCGCAAGCAGGAAACAACGGCTCTCGCCGTCGTTCTACGAAATCATAGCGCACCAATGCGCCGCGTAGCACCCTGACGACAGCCAGTGTGACTCATCTCGCAAGCAGGAAACAACGGCTCTCGCCGTCGTTCTACGAATCCGAATCGTTCAACCCGCGCGCCAACCACTCGGCCGCGCTGGCGTCGCTGCCCGCGTGCAGGAGTGCACACAACTCGGCGGCACTCTGGGCTGCCTCTTCGGCTGTGCCCTGCTGATCGAGCGCTCGTATGAGTTGACTGCTCAGCTGTGACGGACTCGCCGCGCCTTGAATAAACTCAGGATGCAGCGGACGATCTAAGAGCAAATTCGCGATGCCGATGTATTTCACTTTCACCAATATTCGCCCGAGCCAGTAACTCATAGGATTAAGTCGGTAGGCAATGGCCCCTGGAATGCCCGAAAGCGCACAGGCCAACGACATGGTGCCGGAGCTCATCAACACGGCGCTGGCGGGCAAGTCCACCACCGAGTTAGAAACCAGTTCGATCTGCTCGGCCAATCCTGGCTGCGTGTCTAAAATGGACTCTAGTAGTTCGCGTATCTGCTGACTCGGGTAAACCACGGTGGCTTTCAGTTCTGGTTTCGCCTCCCGGGCTTCACTAAAACCAGCAAGCAGGAGCGGGAAAATTCGCCCGACCGCAGCACGACGACTCCCAGGGAGGAGCAAGGCGGGGGCGTCTGCATCGTAGCGGAAAGGCGCTTGCCAACTCTCGCGGACGAAAGGATGGCCGACAAACTCTGTCGGCAAGTCGGTATCGGCAAAGCAATCGACCTCAAAAGGGAAAATCACTCCGAGACGATCCAGCAGCTGCGCCATCTTAAAGCGACGTTTCGCCTTCCACGCCCAGACTTGCGGACCTACATAATAACTCAGGCCAATCTGCCCGCCGCCCTTCTTGCTCAAACCTCTAGCGTGCAACTGCTCCGCGAGGCGCAGGTTAAAGCCCGGATAATCGACGAAGCAAATATGCTTGGGCTGATAGCGTTCGATCCAATCAAGCGTCCGGTCGAAAAGCCCTTTGAAGAAATTATAGTGCCGCACCACCTCGACGAAGCCGACGATGGAAACTGCCGTCAGATCGTAGAGCAGTTGCGCGCCGGCTGCTTGTAGCTCGACGCCACCGAGGCAGGCGACTTTCAAGTCGGGCTGCTTTGCGCGCAAGTCTGCTAAGAGTAGCGCGGCATGCTCATCCCCCGAGTGCTCACCGGCAATGATGAGTAAATCAGGCTGCCCATCGATGGGCGCAGGAAAACTCGTGGTAGCTGGGAGCGAGTCCGACATCTCAGACCAGGCTCCCCCGTAGAACGCTGGCAATAGCCAGTGTCCGTGCAACTAAGCCAAGCGACACACCGGTTTTCGCCTGCGTGCTACCCAACAAAAACGCCCGTAGAACGCGGGCGATAGCCAGTGTCCGTGCGTGTCCGACGGTCAAGGTAAGTCGAATCCGATCCATCTTCATTTAGCGTGGATCAATTCGGTAATTTGAATCGCCAGTTCGAGCGCCGACTTACCCAGCTCCGCGCCGACTTTGGGCTTACCCGCGTCTTTTACAACTTGGGCGAACGACTCCAGCTCCAGCTTGAGCGGCTCGTCCTTCTCAATCGGAATCTCTTCGCGCACGAGTTCGGCACCCTCTTTACGGAGGAAGTGCCCACTTTGTTCCTGGAAGTTAAGCGATAAATAATTCTGTGGCTGGAAGACGCGGATCTCGCGCACCTTCTTTTCGCTCACACGGCTTGTGTTGATATTAGCGACACAGCCATTTTCAAAAGTGATCCGGGCATTGGCGATATCCTCCGACTTCGAGAGCACGTTGACCCCGACGGCATCGACTTGCTTCACCGGCGAGCGCACCAGGGCAAGGATCACGCCAATATCATGGATCATGAGATCGAGCACCACGCCGACCTCGGTGCCACGCGGATTAAACGGAGCGAGGCGATCGGCTGTAATATATTGCGGATCCGTCACCGCATTTTCCAAATAGCCCATTACCGGATTGTAATGCTCGATGTGCCCGACTTGCACGATACAGCCCTTTGCCTTCGCCGCTGCCAGAATCTCTTCGGCCTCGACTAAGCTCGTGCAGAGCGGCTTCTCGATCAGTAAATGGCAACCACCGTGCAAGAGCGGCACCGCCACTTCGCAGTGCTTATCCGTCGGCACGACCACACTGACCGCGTCGCAGGCAGCCGCGAGCGCTTCCGCCGTGTCGAAGCGTTGGCATTTATATTTTGTGCAAATTTCTTCGGCGCGTGCGTCATCGGCCTCAACAATGCCGACCAGTTCACACGCGTCTAGAGCGGCATAAATGCGGGCGTGATGCTGCCCCAAATAACCCGTTCCGACGACGCCACAGCGTATTTTTGATTGCTCAGTCATGGAGCCAGCTAAGATCGACTCCCTCAAACTGACAAGGCGCGAATCGATCGATTTTCATGCGCTAGCTCAGGCACATCTCGCTCCGCAAGGATGCCTAATTCGAACTATGCGGATCTGGCAGTTGACCTTCTTATATTTTTAAACGATTGTTTGAAAAATGAAGCCCTCTCAAAAAGCCGAAAATTCTGTTTCGGACAAGACCCGCCAGCGCATTCTACGCGCCGCCGGAAAGATCTTCGCACAAGGCGGCTACCGCGCCATGACTCTGCGCGAAGTGACGCATGAGGCCAATGTCAACCTAGCCGCGGTCAACTACCACTTTGGCTCCAAGAAGAACCTAATGCGCGCACTCATGCGTGATCGCTTCGAGCCGATTAACCTACAGCGTCTCGAACTGCTCGACGAAAACATCGCCGCCAATACTCCAGATCCTGTGCCGCTCGAAGCGATCTACGACGCGCTCTTCCGTCCCCTCTTCACCGGTATCGAATCCGCACCGGTCAACGACACCACACTCATGCAGATCATCGGTCGCGCCCTGACTGAGCCGGCCGATTTCATGCGCAGCTTGCATAAAGAATTCTTCGCCGAGCTCTCGCAGCGTTTCATGCATGAGATCAAGCGCTGCTGCCCCGAGCTGTCACAAGAACAATTACAATACCGTTTTTTCCTATCGATCAGCACGATGATCGGCACAGTGATCGAACAAGTCCGACTTGAAACCATATCAGATGGTAAGTTGGACGGCACGAATCTCGATACAATCCTACACGAGCTCATCGCCTATGTAGTGGCGGGCTTTCGTCAGAAATGAATAACACAATGCGCAGATTTTATAGGAGAGGGTTACTCCCTCGACCAGAGGATTCCCCGGCACGAGGTGGCTCGAGGGATAAACCCTCTCCTACGACTCAAATCTTAGCTCTGGCTGCATGCCTCCTACTCAGCGCCTGCGCCACCTCACCCGACCGCAGCGCAGTCCCGGAGATCGATCACCCCAGCGCATGGACGACCCAAAGCTCGAACCAGGCTCCGACCGCATGGCTGGAAGATTTCGCCTCGCCCGAATTGGAAGCCCTCATCGCCGAAGCTATCGCCAATAATCCGAATCTCGAAGCGACCGCCGCTAGGTTTACCGAAAGCCTCGCCGAAGCACAAATCGCCGGAGCGGATCTCATGCCCAGCGCTGGACTCGGTCTGAAAGGTACGCGTCAACAAATCAGCACTTTTGGCCCCACTTCGACCGGCGGTGTTATTTTTGAGAATTACGACCTCTCACTCAATGTCAGTTGGGAGCTTGATATTTGGGGTCGCCTCCGTGACCGCACTGCCGCCGCGCTAGCACAAGCCGAAGCCCGCATAGCCGAGCTGCGAGGTGCCAAGCTTTCCCTCGCAGCTCAAACCACCAAATCGTGGTTCAATGTGATCGAGGCCAATCAACAATTCGACTTCGCCGAGAGCACCGCCCAGTCCTATGCCAAAGACCAGCAGACCTTAGAGTCGCGCTTCAAGCGCGGGCTCAACACCGGCTTCGAAGTGCGCCGCATTCGCACACTCGCGGCCAATTCTCTAGCCGATGTGGCCAACCGCCAGCGCGGCCTCGATGTCGCCACCAGAAACCTTGAAATCTTGCTCGGCCGCTACCCCGAAGGCGAATTGATTGCGGAGCCCCTACTCCCCTCACTCCCCAAACAAGTCCCCGCCGGCCTACCTGCAGAACTGCTGGAACGCCGCCCCGATTTAATCGCAGCCGAACGACAACTGGCCGCGACCGAAAAAGAACTCACCGCCTCGAAAAAAGACCGACTCCCTCAAATCAGTCTGACTGCCTCTACGGGTAACTCGACGCAAGTGTTCGACGACCTACTCGACGGCGACTTCTCGGTTTGGTCGCTCGCCGGCAATCTGGCTCAACCCATCTTCCAAGGCGGACGTCTCATCGCTAATGTGGATCGCAACGCCTCCATCCGCGATCAGGCCGCAGCCAACTACCGAGACATCGCGCTGCGAGCTTTCCTCGAAGTCGAAACCACCCTCGCGGCTGAAGCGTATTTTCGAAACGAATACAAAAGCCTCCGCCTCGCAGCCGAGGAAGCAGTCGCCGCCGAAGCACTCGCCCGCGAGCAATACCGCAACGGCATCGGAGACTTCACCGGCACACTCGATGCGCTGCGCTCCGCAGACGTGGCACAGAGCCGACTCCTTTCCCTGCGTAACCGACTGCTGCAAAACCGGATCGATCTATACCTCGCACTCGGAGGTTCCTTTTCCAACGAAACGACATTCGTAGGGGCTTCACTGGAGACCCCCGCCGAAGCTCAAGCCAAACCAAGCAGTCTTCGAAACTGAAGCCTCTACATTTCCCATGAAAACCATCCTCCCCATTTTAATCTTACTCGCAGCCGTCGGCATCACGACCGTGCTAGTCATCTTCAAGCCCGACGCCGCAGAGGTGACCCCCGAGCGCCCTGTCACCAATGTCGAAGTGATCGAAGTGCAGCCAGAGTCGATCCAGCTCACCGTAAAAAGCCAAGGCACTGTCCTCCCTCGCACCGAGTCTGATCTCTCCGCCGAAGTCAGTGGACGCATCATCGAAGTGGCCGACAACTTTCGCCCCGGCGGCAGCTTTCGAACAGGCGATGTTCTCATGAAAATTGATCCCGCCGACTACGAGGCCGCAGCCGCTAACGCCGCTGCCGAACTCGCCAACGCACAACTCGCTCTCGCCCAAGAAAAAGCCCAAGCCGAGCAAGCCGCCGCCGACTGGGAAGCCCTCGGTGACGGCGAGGCCAGCGATCTTACACTGCGCAAGCCACAACTCGCCCAAGCCAACGCACGCATCGCAAGCGCCGAGGCCAACTTGAAGCGCGCCCAACGCGACCTCGCCCGCACCGAGCTAAGCGCTCCCTTCGACGGCCGCGTCCTCAGCACCTCCGCCGACCTCGGCCAATTCATCAGCGCGGCGCCCGCCTCCCCCATCGCCCGTATCTATGCGACCGACCGCGCTGAGATTCGCCTGCCCGTGACTACCCGCGAGGCCGAACTGCTCGAACCTAAAGACCGCCGCCAACGCTTCGTCCGCTTACAAAAAGCCAACACCCCAAACTCGCCAACATGGATCGCCCGCTTCGTTCGGATGGAGGCCACCATCGATCCGAACAGCCGCTTGCTCTACGCCGTGGTCGAAATCGAAGACCCTTTCGCGCCAAATAAAAACAATCCCAAAGCGCTCCGTCGCGGGCAATTCGTCACCGCCGAGATCGAAGGCCGCGGCGTCTCTGATGCCTACGTGCTCCCGCGCTACGCACTGCGCAGTTCCGACACCGTTTATATTGTAAGCGAAGCAGGCACCCTAGAAACGCGCACGGTCACCATTATTAAATGCGATGCCGAAAAAGCCATCATCACAGAAGGCCTCAAGCCCGGCGAACGTGTCGCCATCAGCCCCGTTGCTTACTACATCGAGAATATGCCCGTGGAGGTAATCGAATAAGATGATCCGCTGGTTCACACAAAACGGCGTCGCCGCCAATCTGCTCGCGGGCATCGTCATCGTCGCGGGGCTTTTCAGTGCCTTTAACATCAAGCTAGAGCTCTTCCCCGAGCTTGACCTCGACTTGATCAGCATCGCGGTGCCCTACCCCGGCGCTGCACCTGAGGAAGTCGAGAGCGGCATCGTCGAGCTGATCGAAGACCGCATTCAAGATGTCGATGGCATCAAGAAGATCACCGCCACTGCGGGCGAAGGCTACGGTTCCGTGCTCGTCGAAGTCGAGCGCGGCTACGACGCCACCGAAGTGAGCGATAAGATCAAAGTGCGCGTCGATGCGATCGACAACTTCCCCGATGAAGCCGAAGAGCCCACTGTCGAAGAGCTCCTCATTCGCAACGAAGTCATCTCGCTCGCAGTTTACGGCGATGCCGATGTCAAAACGCTGAAAGAGATCGCCGAATTCATCCGCGATGAACTTAACGTCCGCGAGAGTATCACGCAGGTAGACATCAAGGGCGTGGCCGAATTTGAAATTTCGATCAATGTATCCGAAATCGCCCTACGCCAATACGGCCTAACTTTCGACGATGTGGTGCAAGCCATTCGCAGTACCTCAGTCGACATTCCCGGCGGCTCGATCAAATCGCGCGGCGGCGAGATCCTCCTCCGCACCACGGGCAAAGCCTACACCGGCGCAGGCTTCGAAGACATGCCCGTGATCACCCGCGCGGACGGCGCAGTCGTCCGCGTGCGCGACCTCGCTACGGTGGACGACGGCTTTGTCGATGATCCACTCATCACCGAGTTCAACGGCAAACGCGCCGTGCTCCTGCGCATCTTCGCGGTGGGTGACGAGAGCGCGCTCGAAGTTTCGAGTCGCGTCCAAAATTTCGCCAAAGAGATCAACAACGACCTGCCCGCAGGCATACAAGTCGAAGCCTTCCGCGACTTCACCTACTACCTCAAAGGTCGCCTGCAGATGCTGATCCAGAATGGCATTTACGGGCTCATCCTCGTGCTACTGATCCTCACACTCTTTCTGCGCCCCTCGCTCGCCTTCTTCGTCATGCTGGGCATCCCGATCTCTTTCCTCGGCTCATTCCTCTTCCTGCCTTGGCTCGGTATAAGCATCAATCTCGCGTCACTCTTTGGCTTCATCCTCGTGCTCGGCATCGTGGTGGACGACGCCATCATCGTGGGCGAGAGCGTCTTTACCCAGTTCCAGAAACACGGCGGCTCCGGTGTGGAAGCCTCCGTCGCAGGCACCAAGAAGGTATCGATCCCCGTCACCTTCGCAGTGCTCACCACCATCGTGGCCTTCCTGCCGATCCTCACGATCCCGGGCTTCTTGGGTAAATTCTTCTATCCCATTCCCGTCGTCGTCATCGCCACGCTGATCTGGTCACTGATCCAGTCAAAACTCGTGCTACCCTACCACCTCACACTCTGCAAAGTCGGCGGCGGCGAACGAGAAAAAATCAATTGGCTACAACGCCAGCAGCGCAAGATCGCCGACGGATTGGAACGCTTCATCGAGCGCCGATACCGCCCCTTTTTGAAAAAAGTCATCCAGTTCCGCTATGCCACTGTGGCCGCTTTCGTCGCCGCACTGCTGATTATGTTCGGTATGCTCGGCGGCAAACACCTCGCCTTCGTTTTTTTCCCACCCGTGCCCTCTGATTACATTGTGGCTAAACTCGTCATGCCCGAAGGCACTCCGATCGAGCTAACCATCCGCGCGGTCGAACAGATGCAAGACGGCCTCGATCAGTTGATCGCCGAGACCAACGATCTCGGCCAGGGCGAGCCTTTCGACAACGCCGTCGTCACCATCGGGGGACAACCCTTCGAAGGCAGCGGTGGCCCCATGGGCGACGCAGGTCAGACCACCGGCACCCACATCGCCGAGATCGCAGTCGAGCTAGTCAAACGCGAAGACCTCCCCGGCGGTGGCAATATCGAATCCCTCTCCGCCCCGAACCTCGCCAACCGCTGGCGCGAAATGATCGGCCCCGTCGCGGGCGTGAAAGAACTCTCCTTTAGTGCCAACGCCGCGGGTGCTGCCGGCATGCCGATCGACATTCAGCTGACAGGCCGCGACTTCACCGCCCTGCAAGCCGCCTCCGAAGCGATCAAGGCCAAGCTGGCCACCTACGAAGGCCTCTTCGACATCAAGGATAACTACAGCAGCGGTAAGCGCGAGATCCAGCTCGACATCCACCCCACCGCCGAGCCGCTCGGTCTGCGCCAAGCCGACCTCGGCCGCCAAGTGCGCGCCGCCTTCTACGGCGTCGAAGCCCAACGCATCCAACGCGGACGCGACGACATCAAGGTCATGGTACGCTACCCGCTCAACGAGCGCCAGTCCGTCGAAAATTTAGAAGACCTCCGCATCCGCACCATGGACGGCCGCGAGGTGCCCTTCGACGAAGTGGCCGACTTCGAGATCACCGAAGGCTTCTCTTCCATCACCCGCGTGGATCGCCGCCGCGTGATCAACATCACCGCCGACGCCGACAAGAGCGTGGCCGACCTCGGACTGATCAAAAAAGACCTCGTCGGATATGAACTCCCCGAAGGTCGCTGGGGTAAACTGCTGGCCAGCTTCGGGCTCGAATCCAAAGAAAGCCCGCTCGATACCATCGTGAACGAAAAGCCCGGCATCACATGGTCGTTCGAAGGCGAAGCCCGCGAGCAGGCCGACATCTTCGCCAGCCTCGGCCAGATGACGCTGATCGCGCTCTTTATCATCTACGCCCTCTTAGCCATCCCACTCAAGTCCTACATCCAGCCCGTCATCGTGATGATCGTCATCCCCTTCGGCCTGATCGGCGCGATTGGTGGCCACATGATCATGGGGCAGCCCATGAGTATCCTATCGGTCTTAGGCTTTGTCGCCCTCGCCGGTGTGGTGGTCAACGACAGCCTAGTGCTAGTCGATTTTATCAATCAAGAACGCGCCGAAGGCAAACCGCTCCGCGCCGCCATCGAAGACGCCGGCAGCATGCGCTTCCGCCCCATCATCCTGACCTCGCTCACCACCTTTGCGGGCTTGTTACCCGTCCTCTTCGAGACCAGCCTGCAAGCCCAGTTCCTCATCCCCATGGCGATCTCCCTAAGCTTCGGCGTACTCTTCGCCACCTTCATCACGCTGCTGCTAGTGCCCGCATTTTATACAATACTCGAAGACATAAGGGAGAAGTTTGTCGGCTAAACGCCTGAAGACTGTCTCAAAAAGTCATAAAACAGGGCAGGAACCCCTGAGTCCCATTTTCCATGATTCATTTAACGGACTAAGGGCATCCTGCCCTTGATGATTGCGAACAATTATCAACCACGGATAAACACCGATTAACACAGATCAGAAAGGAAAAATATTATCCGTGTCCATCAGTGTTAATCCGTGGTTAGAAACAACGTAGAGATCAGCGGATGCGAGCCGACTGATCGAGATTAACACTGGCGGCGTAACTCGCATTCGCTGGATCGACTCGTTCTGAACTGGTGGTTTCGCCCACCGCAAAACGCTGTGGCTGTCTAACTGGCTCAACCTTCATTTCTTCTGTTCCGATCATATGATTTTTTGACTACGACGAAGGTCTGGGTGTTAGATTAGTTTATTTTTTCTCAGAACTGGACACAACACACGCATTTTTTAAACCGCTTAGCACCGCTAATCGTACGCTAATGATTCGTTCTAATTTGTTCCCTGCCGCGAATGGATGAGCGTCTTATTAGCGGTCATAAGCGGTTCCCGACGCAGTCGGACTCCTGCACTGCCTCACCCGAAAAAGCAAAAATGAGCATCTTCATCGACCAGTTGAATAAACGCATCCCTTCAGTTAAAAAGACATGTGACTCGCACTGCGAGCCAAAGACGCAATCACGCTGATATTCGAGAAACAGATCCAAAAGCTCCCGCTGCGCCTCAGCCTTGCTGCTGTATAAAATCCTATTGACGAGATCATCATGGCGCGAAGGGTCGCGCGCAAATCAACTGACGGCACTCATTCCTTTTACGCCGAGAGCGCGAACTAGCAGGCATTATCAACAAATTATCAACAAATAGCCTGTGTATCAACAAATAGCCTGTGTATTTTAATGATCTGTGTATTTTAATGATCTGTGTATTTTAATGATCAGCGCATATTGCTCAAGCTTCGCTATCCCAATTCCCCCTTGATCTCGCTTAGAGTGAAACGCTGCCCTTGGAGCGCTCGTATGCGCGCCGCACGCGTCACCATTTCAGGGTGATACAATTGATAGCCTGCATCCGTCGTATCAGCGACTTGCAGCAAGCCCTCTTTCATCCAAAAACGAATGGTCGCATTGCTCTCTCCTGTCGCTTTGGCCAACTGCCCGATGCGCAACAAGTCTGGCTCACGCGCATCCTCCACATAGGCAACCTCCCCTTCAACCGCCTTCAGGTAGATCGTCAACGACCGATCCACGGCATCCACGATCACTTGCTGATAGCTATCCTTCGAGCCACCCAGTTGAGCCTTTTCAATACCCGCAATGTACTTGAGTCGGTCACGCGTGCGGATGATCGCAGGCGGATAACCATTTTGTATTAAAATCAGATTCATCAACAATCGAGCCGTGCGCCCGTTGCCATCAACGAAAGGGTGAATCGCTACCAGCCGGTAGTGTGCTTCCGCCGCCAGCTCCACCGGGTGTATCTCCGAATGAGCGACGATCCACTCAATGAAATCGTCCATCAAATCAGGCACCTTGACTGGATTTGGCAAAACAACCGGCGAGCCAGAAATACGAACCGGAATCCTTCGATACTGCCCCGCGTTGGCGTCATCGATTCCATGCAAGATCGTTTCATGGACTCGCAAGACATCCGCTCCCCTCAGAGCACGAGTGGCCACCTGAGATAAATCCAACACATATTTCAAGGCCTTCGCATGGTTCGTCGCCTCCAAGTGCTCGACTAAAGTCTTCCCCCCCACTGTCAGACCTTTCTCGACCACAGCCGCCGTCTCCTTGCGAGACAATGTGTTCCCCTCCAGCGCGTTACTGGTGTAGGTCAACTCAACCAGAAACCAATCTTCTAGGTTACGCACCAGATCTGCCGATAAAGGCCGAAACGCATCGAGGCGCTCCTTCTTCGCAGTGATTGGTTTCAAATTCATCAGCAAACCATAAAGCGTCACTTCATGGTTTGTCAACTACGGATGCACACCGATTAACACGGATCAGAAGGAAAAATATGATTCGTGCTCATTTTTCCCTGAGCTGGAATGGATAAGCGTCTTATTAGCGGCCATAAGCGGTTCCCGACGCAGTCGGACTCCTGCACTACCTCACCCAAAAAAGCAAAAATGAGCATCTTCATCCACCAACTGAATAAATGCATCAATGTGCTTCACGAGCGCTCACGGCTCACTCTCTCACCACGAGCCATGTCCGCTGTTCAGGGCACCATCTTTGCTCCAAGTTGCTGACGCTCGAATCAGCCAAGAGAGGCCACAGGAAACGCCGTATCGCCGTGACCGCTTCTGTAAATTCGACAAACTCCAAATCACTTTTCCTTAGAAAAGCCTTCCACTGCGTCTGCTTACTCGGGTCGCGGGCAAAGGCATCCGTCAATGCCAACGGCGCTTCAGCAGGCAACTCCGTCTGACGCCGCGCGAAGGTAAGCATAATGGATTCAATGAGTAGCGAGCGCTCGAAACCCATATTTCGACTAAGCCAGTAAATATCATAGAAATCCTTCATCCGACTATTTGATCGACCGAGCGATACGGCAGCTTCCAATTTTTCTGCAATCACTGTCTGAGGCGGATAAGCAATCAAAGGAGCTGAAGGAAAATCGAGCAGTCCGCGCCATTGAACCTCGACAGGCTCTGGAGTCACCACATCGCCAAAGCCGACATCCACTTGCACTGGAATTTTAGCGCTCCCCAAAACTGCAATCATACGAACTCGTAGTCCACCATAAGAGTTGTCTTCACGAATCGCTTTTGCGGCCCAATCTCGCCAAACGAGGCCATCCTGCTCGCAGAGTCCTGAAGCACAAATTTCAGTAAAAATACCGACCAGAGATTCGGCATCCACTTCACCATAGCTCAAAAAATCCGCATCTCTCGTCGGACGATGCGCAGCCCCCGACCAAATCTGAAACAATTGAGCCCCTTTCAAGACAAAGCGGTCGGCGTAGCGGCTCTGGCTCAAACGCCAGAACAAACGACCAAGCGCATATTGCTCAAGGAGTGCCCCAAACTCTACGCCGTGCGCACGCGCGTGGAATTGAAGCTTCGCTTTGATCGATGCAGAATAATTCTTCATGCCAGCATCTCCAGATAAGGCAACATGACTCGCTCCACTTGATTCATTTCAGCATACCGAAGCACCTCGGCAGCTTTGGCGCGTTGCGGCACAATTTCACGTAGCGCTTCGAGGCAGAGTTCCAGCCCGACCTTTTTTCGGTGCTTGAAACAATCCGCCACCGTGCGCGCGGGATTGGTGATAGGGACATCAATTCCATGCAGATTATGCGTATCGACTCCAGCACTCAGAGCCGCTTCAACACGCGTACGAACAATTCGCACAGGTGGATATTTAATATTAGGCGTTGTCGCTCCCATCGGCAGTTGCAGCCAAACAGATCGCGCGGGATGCGAGCCAATCCCATGAAAAGCCAGCGCACTCAGAAGCACCACCACCCCCTTGGGGACGGTCGCCGCCACCATCGAAATCGAGGTATGCTCATCCCAATCCGCAGCAGGGTTCTGGTAAACGCCCCGTCCGACACGCTCCATTAGCCCTTGCTCCACCATCCGCGAAAGGATCGCAGTCGATAGCCCCGCCGCGCGCACGTCACTCGCCCGCAGCAGCGTATGCTCGCGGGAAAGCTCAAGGATCCGATCTCTAGTGGTATAGGGCATATTATCGCAAATTACCTATCAATAAATCAATCCGATATGTAGTTTGCAACATTTTTTTAGCACAATAGAAAAACCAAGCACGCAGATTTAGACAAAATCATTAGAGGCAAAATCATTTCCCTAAAGTGACGCACAAGGGAGGGCGACTGTCTCAGTCGCTGCAGGCAGTTGGATCAGAATTATCAACCACGGATGCACACCGATAAACACGGATCAGAAAGAAAAATATGATTTTTTCACTACGAAAGGCGCGAAAATACGCGAAACAACTCTGATGCATGGGATTGCTACGCCATCTTCGGCAGACCTACGTCATTCTTTCGCGTCCTTTCGTGTTTTTGCTACGCCATCTACGGCAGACCTCCGTCGTAGTAGAAATTCTGAGTGTTAGATTAGTTTATTTTTTCTCAGAACCGGACACGACACACGCATTTTCAAACCGCTTAGCACCGCTTATCGTACGCTGATGATTCGTGCTCATTTTTTCCTGAGCTGGAATGGATAAGCGTATTATTAGCGGTCATAAGCGGTTCCCGACGCAGTCGGACTCCTACACTACCTCATGCGAAAACTCATCAATAAACCTGCCTATTTGGAATAGATTCCATAAAGCCATATTAATGATCGATCGTTCAGTCCAGTCACTCTTGCAAAAACGCCTCGAAAACAGCCCCGCCGTCGCACTGCTCGGCTCTCGGCAAGTCGGCAAAACAACTCTAGCCAAGAGCCTAAAGATCGAGAAACCGACTCACTACCTAGACTTAGAGCGCCCCTCAGACATCGCGAAACTAGCCGACGCGGAGCTCGATCTTGTATTAGAAACACCAGAAGGCACCCTCACTGCCATTGAAATCAAACGCACCCTTTCGCCCAAAATCAGCCGCGGCTACACCGAGAGTTTCAACACACTTCAGGCAAGCCAAGGCTACTACATTATTCCCCAAGCAGAGCGCTTTCCCCTGACTAAGGACACGCACGCAATGAATCTGCCCGATTTCCTGGCACAGCTGAATGCCGCGAAAGGATAGCCCAACCCGCGACTCAGACCTCAAACTTCGCCCCCCAAGTGTTCCCCGAAGCATCCCGGAGCGAACCATCTGGCAGGATTTCAACTTTCCGCACGAAATGATCGACCACCATCGCATCGTCGAAGCTCCACTCGCCAGCTAAGAACAATCGCTGATATTCGAGAAAATGATCCAAAACCTCCCGCTGCGCCTCGGCTTTGCTGAGATAGAAAATTCTATTTCCGAGGTCATCGTGTTCCGTAGGAATCACTCCCTGACAGATCGTGTCAGCCATAAGCACATATTTAGGCGATGTCATACAGTGAAACTGAGCAAAATTGCTTATAACGGAAGCTCTAAGCCAGGGTTCTAGAACACATTCGCCATGAAAAGTGCTTACAGCCAACAACCCAGATACAATTTCTCCTGAATCCGTGAGATAAACTTTCCCTGATCGATTACCTCAATTTTCTGCAGCCTAAGACTGCGATCGTCCACTTTTCTAGGATTTCAAACCTGGCAAGCCTCTGGTGGGTCGGATTCTCTTCGTG
>Ga0222662_1000266_pt1 | contig 47621 bp, 35 predicted proteins | sample AntAcemetagen600_FD_179821 | JGI IMG/M metagenome (GOLD analysis project Ga0222662, IMG submission 179821) | Saline water microbial communities from Ace Lake, Antarctica - #600 | ecosystem: Environmental > Aquatic > Non-marine Saline and Alkaline > Saline | place: Antarctica: Ace Lake... | reverse complement strand
CGTCGTCGTTCGCGTCGTCGTCGTTTGCGGTCGCGTCGTCGTCGTTTGCGGTCGCGTCGTCGTCATCGATGGTGGGCGGGCAGCCCGAGAGCAGGAACAGTAGGCACAAGAGCAGGGATCGGCGCATCGGAGTCCTTTAGGGGAGCGTCAGGATCTCCCCGTCCACCCGCAGAGCCAAGACGTTCGCCGGGGCATCCGGCACGAGGAGCGTGCCGCCGTCGGCGTCCGCGAAACCGCGGAAGCGGCCCTGCACGGTGGCGACGACACTACCCGAAGCGTCGAGCCAGTCCACGTGCACCAGGTCGCCCGATGGGGTCCCCGCGATGGGAATGCTACCCCGCACGCTGCGCGTGCCGTCGATGCCGACGCCGATGACCCGCCAGGGAAGCTCGGGCTGGGTGGCCACCCAGTCGGCGCTCCCGTTGACCCAGTCCACCCGCTCCAACAGCGCGTCCCAGGTGTAGTCGCTGACCCACCGCGGCGAGCAGTACCCCATCATGTCGCGGTTCGCGACGGGGTCCATGAGCTGGTTCGTGATGGGGTCCCAGCCCCAGACTCCCAGTTGGCCGTCGGGGTGGGGGTAGTTGGGGTCGGGGTTGCTGACCTGGCAGTTGGCGTGCGAGCGGCCGTGGGCGTGGCCGATCTCGTGGATCATCGTGCCGGCAGCCCCCTCACCGCTGAAGCCCAGCCCGATGGACGCGCGAGCCCAGGGATCGTTGGGGTTGTCAGCCCGCCACGAGAGGCCTGCCACACACCCGCCGCCGCAGAACTGGCCGGCGTTGTCGGTGGGGCGGAACATGCCGTAGATGTAGGTATCCGAGGGGATGTCGCGCTCCTGGCGCAGGTCGGTCATCTCGTAGAGCAGGTCGCCCCAGCCACTGCCGTTGGGCTGGATGGCGGCATTGAGCTCCCACGGGTCGCCGACGGTGAGCTCCACGTTGTCGGTGGGGTAGATGCGGTAGATCCAGTCCGAGAGGATCTGAAGCTGGCCGTCCGAGGTGTCCGGCAGCCGCCCCGAGCCGTCGGCGTTGTAGGCGATGGGCACGATGCGGATGCGCACGGTGCCGGGGTCGTAGGCCAGGAACTGCTCGTAGTCGCCTTCGCGGGGCCACTGCGCCCGGTCCGCGTCCCCGCCGCCCGAGCCGCCATCGACCTCCCGTAGCTCCACCCGCCAGCCCGCGCCGTTGCTCACGTACTCGCTGGGGACCTGGAAGTTGAGGGTGCTGTTGATGTCGCCGTCCGTGGATGGGCCCGACGGAGTGATGGTGTCGGTGAGCTCGAGGGCCGCGAGGTCGTCGGTGGCCGGGTCCCAGCTCAGCGTGCCGACGATGGGCCGCGCGTCCCAGCCGTCCTGGGGCGTGAGGTGCAAGCGCAGCAGGCCGGGCCGGCCCTGCACCAGGGGCAGGTTGTTGGGCGCGGCTTCGCCTTCCATCAGCATCACCTGCACGCTCTGGTTCAGCGAGATGGCGGTGATGTCGATGCCGGTGGCCAGATCTCCGGCGGGCACGGAGTCATCGTCGTCGGCCGCGTCATCGTCGTTGGAGACCGCGTCGTCGTCGTTGGAGACCGCGTCGTCGTCGTCGTCAGGCTGCGCTCCCAGGGTTCGGCCCTGCCCGTCGCCGGCGAAGATGGACCCGCTTGCCGCGCAGCCGGTGAGGCCACTGAGGAGGAGGCTGACGAGGATCAGATGGGTCGTGCGCAAAGGGCTTCTCCGGGGCTGGGCAGATCTCTGCTCTCTTCCAGAGTGCACTCATCGGTCCCAGGGCAAAAGGACTTGACTGAACCCTGACAGAAGCGCGGCGGTTCCTTTGCCGCGTCTCAGCGTCCGCGGATGCGGGCCGAGTAGCCGTCTGGTCCCTCGCCAGCCGGACGATCGCGGCCCTCGGTGCGGGCGGCGGCCTTGAGGGTGGCCAGCGGCGCGTCGCCGATCAGATCCAGATCCAGAGCGAGCTGGTGGCTGTAGCCAGGCAGCAGCACCCGCGGCGACAGCGAAGAGACCCGCTCGTCCGAGACCCGGCGCAGGTGATGCGCGAGGCTGCTCGCGCAGGTGTCGGTCAGCGAGTTGTAGAAGACGGGTGCCGCGGCGACCTCGCTCGCGCGGCGGGCCATGTCCTCGAGGAACGCGCGAGTCGCTTGCGGGCCGGCCGTGACTTCGTACAGGTAGACGTCGCTGCCGCTGCGGTGGTCCGTGCGCAGCTGGAGCGCGTCGCGCTCGTCGGCCATCACGTACATCAACTCATACTGGCGGAACAGGCCTCGCAGCGGGGAGTAGCTCTCGCCCCGCTCTTTGCGGATCTCCACGGAGATGGCGAGGAACTTGCCGTCCGAGAACTCGAACGACGCCATGGCGTGAGCCGCGCCCTCGAACTCGCTGAAGTGCTCCACCACGTACCAGCCACGCACGAGCTTGCGCAGGTCGTAGGTCTCGTCGCGCCACGCTGCGTCCCAGTCGGACTCGGAGCGGTAGCGGAAGTCGCGCAGGTCCGAGATCTGCAATAGGTCGCCGTGGATCTCCGGGTGCGGCAGCCGGGACTGGTCTTCGCTCCAGTTCCGGTCGTGGGACGGCTGGATGGTGGAGTACCAACCGGCTGCGAGCACCACCAGAGCGCAGGCGGTGCCGAGCCTTGTCAGGGGAGGCGCCTTCCAGAGGGCGGCGACGAGCAGCAGCACATAGACGACCGCGGCGGCCACGCGCAGCGCGGAGGGAGGTCCGGCGCCCCCACCGCCCAGCAGGATGGCGGCGAGCGCCCAGAGCTGAGCGCACGCGAGCGCGACGACTCCGAGCAGGGCGAGCGGTCTGGGCACAGGCGCAGTCCTACTTCGCTGCGGGGCTCGCCTCGTCGGCGGAGTCGTCGCTGGAGTCATCGTCGTCGCCTCGGGCGGCGTCCTTGAACTCCTGCACGGCCCGGCCTCGCATCTCGTCTGCGACCTTCCCGGCGATCTCCGCGCTCTTCGCGGCGGCGGCTTTTGCGGCCGCCTCGGCGTGGGGCTTCGCGGCGTCTGCGGCCTTCTGGGCCAGGGGCTTCGCGGCCTCGGCGGTCTTCTTCGCGGCGGTGCCAGCGGCCTTGCCGAGCGCGGACGCGGCGTCGTCCATCTTCTGGGCGGTGGCGGGGTCGGCGGCGTCCTTGAGCATCACAAAGCCGACGAACCCGAGAACCAGGACGAGCCCGGTGACGACGGCGACCTTTACGAGCTTCTGGACCAGCGCGAAGATGAAGATCAGCACGCACGCGGCGGCGAGTACCCACAGAAATGTCATCGGACCTCCAAGCCCCTGAGGCAGCGCTCGCGCCCCACGAGGCGCGGTCTTGTACCACGGTTGCTCGGCAATCATGATGGATGGAATGTCTGAGGACGAGCCCTGGGAACCCGAGCCGATCGTGATGCCCATCACCGATGAGCTCGACCTGCACACGTTTCGGCCCCGCGACTCGGGGCCGGTGGTGCGGGATTGGCTGGTGGAGGCGCACGAAGCGGGGTTTCGGGCGGTGCGCGTCGTGCACGGCAAGGGCAAAGGCGTCCTGCGCACCACGGTGCACAAGGAGCTGGACCGGCACCCCCTCGTCCAGCGCTACGAGCTGGCCGGCCAGGGGCACGGCGGCTGGGGTGCCACGCGCGTCTGGTTGAAGGAGAGCGCGGACGAGTAGCTCGCCGCGGGTTCGGTCCGTGTCCGGGTTTCGTGTCCGGCCGTGTCCGGTTCCTCGGACACCTGCCGGACACGAGCCGGACACGGAGCACCGCAAGACCGCCGAAAGCGCTGTGATTTCGGGGGTCCCCCGACCTGGCACGGGTCTCGCTACCAAGGCGGCTGTCTCGCGACAGAGCGAGCGGGGGGGGCGTGATGACCGTAGAGATCGTGGGGGGAACCTTGCACGGGGTGCAGGGCGTGGCGGTGCGCGTCGAGGTCGACGTGCTGTCGATGCTGCCGAGCTTTCAGGTCGTGGGGCTGCCGCTGAGCTCCGTGAAGGAGGCGCGGGAGCGGGTGCGCAGCGCGATCAGCTCGAGTGGGCTGCCGTTCCCGCGGCGGCGCATCACCGCGAACCTCGCCCCGGCAGGGCTACCGAAGGCGGGGACGGGGCTCGATCTACCGCTCGCGCTGGGGGTCGTCGCCGCGGCGCAGGACGAGCCGCACTGGACTGAACCACCGATGGCGGTGGGCGAGCTCGGCCTCGATGGTCGGGTGCGACCGGTGCGCGGGGTGCTGCCGGTCGTCGAGGCGGCGGCAGCGCTGGGGATCCGCCGGGTGCTGGTGCCCCGGGCGAACGCGGCGGAGGCGGCGCTGGTGCCCGGCATCACCGTGTACGCAGTCGACACGTTGTTCGGCGCTTGGGAAGCCGCTGGCGGCTCGGAGGGGGACCTGTGGACCGGCGGGACCGGGGCCGACGTGCGGCGCCCGGGGCCGGACATGGCGGACGTGCAGGGCATGGCCGGGGCTCGGCGCGCGTTGGAGATCGCTGCGGCGGGTGGTCACGGGCTGCTGCTGGAGGGGCCGCCCGGGGCCGGGAAGTCGATGCTGGCGAAGCGCCTGGCGGGGATCTTGCCGGACCTGCCCGAGGACCAGGCGCTGGAAGCGACGCGGGTGCACTCGGCGGCGGGGTTGCTGCCCGAGGGCGGGGGCCTCATTCGGCGACCACCGCTGCGTGCGCCCCACCACACGGCCAGCACGGCGGCGATCATTGGCGGTGGGCGCCCGCTGATGGCGGGGGAGGTGTCGCTCGCGCACCGGGGCGTGCTGATGCTGGACGAGGCCCCGGAGTTCAATCGCGGCACGCTGGAGGGGCTGCGGCAGCCCATGGAGGATGGGTTCGTCACGGTGGCCCGCGCGGACCGCAAGGCCCGGTTCCCTGCGGCGTTTCAGCTGGTCGCGACCCGCAACCCCTGTCCGTGCGGGATGTACGGATCGGGCAACGAGTGCCTTTGTTTGCTCGCGGAGCGGGACCGGTACCTGCGCCGGCTGTCGGGGCCGATCCTCGACCGGATCGACATGGCCTGTTGGGTGGACCCGGTGGAGGGGCGCGCGCTGCTCGCCGGCGCGCGGGGCGAGAGCTCCGACGTCGTCCGGCGCCGGGTGACGGCGGCGCGCGGGCGCAGAGGCGGCGTGCTGAATGCTCGAGCACCGCTGAGCGACTGTGTGGCGCGGATGAGCCGGGGGGCGCGACGAGAGGTGGAGGGCTCGCTGCGGGCCCTGCGCGGCTCGACCCGCAGCGTGCAGCAGTTCGTGAGGGTCAGCGCGACCATCTCCGACCTCGCCGGGACCGACGCCATCGAGCGCGACCACGTCCAGGAGGCGCTGCTGCTGTGCGCGAATCCTGGGCCCGGGGAGCGGGCGTCCACGCGCCGCCCTGCCTGAACCACGACTGGAGCGCCGGGTTGTCCGGCGCGCGGCCGGCGCGCCGGCGTTCATGGGGCTCGTGCCCCGTTCATGGGGCTCAGCCCCACATCACCGAGGCTGCGGCCTCACTGGAGAGACAATGTACGGATCCATCCTGTCCGCCCCGGCACGCCAAAGCGCCGCCGACGAAGCCATCAAGCGCATCCGCAAGCAGTTTGGGGACGGCTCCATCCTGCGCATGGACGAGGAGAACCGCGCCGGCGTGGTCCCGGTCATCAGCACCGGCTGCCTGAGCCTGGACTTGTGCCTCGGCGTCGGCGGCATCCCGCGGGGACGCGTGACCGAGATCTACGGTCCCGAGTCGTCGGGCAAGACGACCCTGACGCTGCACCTCATCGCCGAGGCCCAGAAGGCGGGAGGAATGTGCGCGTTCATCGACGCGGAGCACGCGCTCGACATCACGTATGCAGAGAAGCTCGGAATCGACGTCTCCGCGCTGTACGTCAGCCAGCCGGACCACGGTGAGCAGGCGCTCGAGATCTGCGACCACCTCGTGCGCAGCGGGGCGTTCGACCTCGTCGTCATCGACTCCGTCGCCGCGCTCACCCCGAAGTCCGAGATCGAGGGCGACATGGGCGACAACCACGTCGGACTGCACGCCCGGCTCATGTCCCAGGCCATGCGCAAGCTCACGGCGGCGGCGGCGCGCACGGGGACCTCGTGCATCTTCATCAACCAGATTCGCCACAAGATCGGCGTGATGTTCGGCTCGCCCGAGACGACGACGGGCGGTCACGCGCTCAAGTTCTACAGCTCGGTGCGGATCGACATCCGGCGGATCGGCTCCATCAAGCAGGGGGACAAGATCATCGGCAACAAGACCCGCATCAAGGTGGTCAAGAACAAGCTCGCGCCGCCGTTCCGGCAGGCCGAGGTGGAGATTCGCTTTGGCGAGGGCATCTGCCCGCGCTGCGACCTGCTGAACAAGGGGGTGGATCTGGACATCCTGAGCCGCCATGGCTCGTGGATTCGGTGGGGCGACGTCAAGCTCGGTCAAGGCTGGGAGGCGGCCCGGGGTTGGCTCGCCGAGAACCCCGACAGCGCGCTGACTCTGCGGGGTGAGGTGATGGCGGCGGCGGGGTTGGGCCCCAGCGCGGAGGCGGCGGCCGCGTCGCCGCCAGTGGCGGAGGCGTAGGCCGTGGGCGGCTGGGGGGGCCAGTCCGCCCAGTCGCCTCCCACCGCGACGGCCTGCCCCGTCTGATTGCAGGATCCCAGCCGAACCCTGTCGTCTACTCTCTCGCCGCAGCGATCTTCTTTGGGGAGGAAGGCACAGCCGCTGCCTGGAGACCGCTTGCGATTGATTCTCACCTTGATGTGCCTGTGGAGCGTGGTCGGTTGCCCGACCGTGCCGGACAGTGGTGAGCCCACTCCAGACCCAACGCCTGAGCCCACCGAGGAGCCGCCAACTCCGTGGGACGGAGAGCTGTTTGCTGACGTCACCGAGGAGGCCGGCATCGTGGTCCTGCGTGACGGGTATGGCGTCGCCGCCGGAGACATTGATGGCGATGGGTGGGAGGACCTGGTGTTTGCTGGCTGGGGCCAGAACCAGGTCTTGCTCAACGAGCAGGACGGCACCTTTCGCGTCGCCACCGAGGAGGTCGGCCTGCCGCTCGTCGGCGGGGGGCCGAGTCCGATGGGAGTCACCCTCGGTGTGACCCTCGCCGATCACGACGGCGACGGCGACCTCGACCTCTTCTTCTCGAACATCTTCGACGACAAGGCGTACTGCAACACCGGCGGCGTATTCAGCGACTGCACCGGCTCGCTCGGCGACTACGGCGGGGTCGGGCGCCCGTCCGGCACCGCTTCGTTCGCCGACTTCGACGCCGATGGCGACCTCGATCTCTACGTCATCGGCGGCGCTGACGGCGGTGGCCCGGGGAAGAAGACCGTCCTGTACGGAGTGCCGGACCGCCTCATGCGGAACGATGGCGCCGCCGGGTTTGTGGACATCTCCGCGCCGATCCCGGAGGCGCTGCGCACCGGCGTGGGATTCATCGCCGGCTGGACCGACCTGGACCACGACGGGGACTCCGACATCTACGTGGTCAACGACATCGGCCACGTCACCCCGAACCAGCTCTTCCGCAATGACGGCCCGGATGGCTCGGGCGGTTGGACGTTCACCCCGCTGACTCAGGCGGAGTGCTCGTGCCAACTGGAGGAGTCCGGGATGGGCCTGGGCATCGCCGACTTCGACCGCGACGGCTGGCAGGACCTCTACACGTCCAACGGCGCGCGGCTCACCGGACCGAACCAGGCGGCCGAAGTGCTCCTGCGCAACCTGGGCGACAACCAGTTCGTCGACGTGTCTCTCGCTGTCGGCGCCCACGCCGCCGGCCCCTTGGACCGAGAGTCCAGCTGGGGCCTGGAGTTCCTCGATATCGACAACGACGGCTGGCCCGACGCGTTTGTGCCTTTCGGTTCGCAGCTGGGCAACGAAGAGGAGGACGCCATCATGATGAACGTTGGCGGCACGTTTGAGCATGCCGGCACTGGCGGGGCGTCATCGCCCGCGTGGGGGTTGTCGGCGGCTGCCTTCGACTACGACCGAGACGGCTGCCTCGACCTCGCGGTCAACTACACCAACGGTCTCGCCAAGCTCTACCGAAACGCGTGTCAGTGGGACAACCACTGGCTCCAGATGGAGTTCGAGGGGGTGCAGAGCAACCGGATGGGCATCGGCGTCGTCGCCACAGCCACGGTGAATGGCATGGAGCTCCGCGAGGAGGTCGTCCTCGGCTCGACCTCTCTGTACGGCTCTCGACCGGCGATCGTGCACTTCGGGCTCGGCGCCGCAGAGGTGGTCGAGGAGATCGAGGTGGTCTGGCCCAGCGGGCTCACGCAGACGCTCAGCGACGTCCCGGCGGACGGGCGCTACAAGCTGGTCGAGGGCGAGGCGGCGCCCACCCAGCGCTGGTAGCCGCGCCCGACAAGGCGAGTTGGCTCCCTACGGGCCGGTGTAGTGGAACGGCACCGGCGGCGCGCCCTCGAAGTACAAGATCAGCAGCCCGAGCAGCGCGAGCACCACGACCGGGGGGAGGACCCAGGGCAGGGCGCGCTTCCACAGCGGGCCTTGATTCGTTGCTGTGTCCACGGGCGACACGCTACTCCACCCAGCCCAGCGCGATCAGCCTGGCGAGCACCGCCTCAGCGATCATCCGGTGGCCGACGTTGTTGGCGTGCACGGGATCAGCGAACAGCTCCCCCAGATCGTCGCGGCCCATGAACAGCCCACAGACGTCCACGACCGGATCGAGCTCCGCTTCGGGGAAGGCGCACCTCGGCCCGTAGTTGTTCATGACTCCGGGGGACGTCACGTTCGCCATGAACTGGCTCATGAACACCGTCTTGGCGCCCAGATGAGCCGCGAGCTCCTCGGTCTCGTGGGCGTGCTCGACGTGCTGGGTGCGTGTCACCCGATAGTCGGGCGCGGCGTTCGACGCGTCGGTCAGGCTCCTGAGGGCCCACCGGTACGCGAGGCTGTGGGTCCGCAGCGCGCGCAGCACGCCGGCGATCATCGCGGGCGGGCGCGGCACGTCTTTGTCGGCCCGGGACCGGCCCCAGGGCACACGGAGGAGGGTGTCGTTCACGCCGAGATCACTGATCACGATGTCCGGCGACAGAGGCGGCACCTTGCTGCGCATCTGAAGCACGCCCTGGTAGCTGGTGTAGCCAGCCACCGCCGCGTTCAGCACCTGCCACTGACCGGGGTGTCGCTCGTTGAGCAGCCGCTCGAGCACCGCCGCGTAGGTCTCGTTCGCCTTGACCCACATGCCCATGGGATGGCTGCCGCCGAGCACGATCACCCGCTTTACACCGGCAGGCTTGTCCACTGGCACCTCGGGGCCGCGCATGCCGAGCGAGTTGATGCGGATGGGCTCGTTCCCCCAGCGCGCATTGAGCTGCGGGTTGCTCACCGTGAAGCCGGGAGTCAGCGCCCAGAACGTGTCGTCGTCCGGGATGAACATCCCAGTGAGAGCGTCGGACGGGTGCTTCAGCTCCACCTCCACCGTCATCCGCGCGACGAGCTCCACCATCCCCAGAAGCAGCACCGTGGCGGCCAGGGAGATCGCAGACGGGACCCACCAGCGCTTCATGGCGTGTTCAGGCCCAAGGCCGCCTCCACGCGCGGCAGCAGCCCATCGGCCAGGCGCTGACTCCCGAAGCGGTTCGGGTGCACCCAGTCGGTATGCAATGCGATGCGCTCCAACGGCAGATCCGGCGGGTGGACCACGTCGAACCACTGCGTCCAGTTCGGCTCCGAGAGAAACTGCGCTGTCTCTTCGCTCGTGGCCGGCGCTGCTTCGTACAGGGCGCCCAGGTCCACATACCCGGCGCCGGCGTCGTCGGCCACCCTCTCCATGGCGTCGCGAAACGGGGAGAGTGGGTCTCCGCGCTGCGCGATGGTGTTCGCCCAGAACACCACCTCGATGCTCCGCTCGTCACAGAACGCGACCAGATCACGCAGCCGTGCTTCGTAGGTCGCCACCTTCTCTGGCGACACGGTGACCATCCCCGGGCGGTCTGGGTCTGCCAGATCGTTGGCCATGGAGTCGTACACCAGCACCGAAGGCCCCCACGCCGCGACTTCGTTCTTCACGAACGCAACGGCGGTCGGCGTCGTCATGCCCATGCGGCCCGCGTTGAGCACCTCGCAACAGCCCGGATGACGCGCTTCGAGCTGCCCTCCGAGCAGGTCGCTGAACCGCTCTCCCAGCGCGAGCCCAGTTCCAAACGTGGAGCTCTCACCCACCGCGATGACGCGGCGCACCCCGGGTGCAGGCCGGGCCGCGAACGAGCGCTCCCGCACCCGCCACTCGTTGAGCTGGGCCTTGAATCGGGGCACGTCGCCGAACCGCTCGGTGGCGGGGAACGCGAGCAACTCGACCTCCTTCCCCGCGCGCAGATCCACGAAGCTCACGATGTGATCTTGCTGAGCATCCGCGACGGACCGGGCCTCGGACTCGAACCACCGCTGGTACACCGCCGCCGCCAAGACGCCCGCCACCACGAGCGAGAGCACCGCCAATGCCGGGCGGGTCCAGTCCATGGGGGCGGATGGGTTCACTCGGTCTCGGTGGGCTGGTCCTCGATCCCCGGCGACGCTGCGGGCTCCTCAGTGGGCTCGGGAGCGAGCGGCTCGTTCTTGGGCGGGGGGCTCGGCTCGGTCTCGGCCGGCAGCGCAGGGGTCACCTCGCCGCTCGGTGCGTCCTCCGGCGGCGGCTCCGGCCTCTCGCCGTCGGGGCGGGGCCCGGTCTCTCCGGCCGGCCATTCTCGCAAGGCAGGACCCCACGGCTCGCGGTTCTCCTTGCCTGAGACCGTGTCGCTGCGGGTGTAGGTCAGGGTGGACTTCTCGCCATCGGGAGTCCATACGCCGGTCCCTTCGATGCTCTGGGTCCCCACCGATGGCCAGTGCACGTATCGGAACTCCCAGATCGTACCGGTCTTGCCCGTCATCTCGATCTTGGTCCAACCCGTCTTTGGACCCCCGACCGGAGTCTTGGTGCAGCTGAGGAACACCGCGCCTTGGGAGAGCTCCAGCGAGTCCTCAGCGCAGGCGGCGCCGCGCGCGCTCTCGCGGGTGCCGGCGTCCCAGCTCGCGAGCGCTTGCAGGCCCCCGTGGGGCTCTCGGTTGATGCGGTTTCCGGTGAAGATCGCACCAGCGCCCGGGCCGAAGGAGGGCGCCTTGGGTGCGGCGGGCCCGCCACCCTCAGCCACGGCCTCGGAGGCAGCGCTGGGCCCGGCTGGTGCAGGGGCGGGCGCGGCGGAGCTGGCTGCTTCGGACGGAGCCGACGAACAGCCCAGCAGAGCGAGAGCGGCAAGGAGCGGAACCATGGTGCGCATCAGCGGTCTCCCGAGCTGGGTCGAGCCAGCCCAGAGCGAGTCTACCTCCCCCTCTCTAGACTGACCCTCGGGAGGCCTGATGGCAGGGCGACGGGCAGCGGCAGAGAACACGGAGGCACAGGCAACGCGGCGGCGCGCTGTCCTCGGGCGCTCCATGCGACTCGGCGCCTGGTCCTTGCTCGCCTGCGCGATCCTGCTCGAGCTCGGGTTGCGCCTGGTGCTCGGAAACTTCGCCCAGTCCCGACTGCTCCAGCACAGCGAGGACGCGGACGTGTGCCTCGAGAATCGGCCCAGCATGGAGATCACCTACACGGGCTGGCTCAAGCGCGTGCCGCCCACCCACATGCGCACCAACTCGCTGGGGGCGCGCGGTCCCGAGCTTGCCGCCTCTGTGCCCGCCGGTGCCCTGCGCGTGGCGTACCTGGGCGACTCCTTCACCTTCGGCCAGGGCGTCGAGGAGGAGGAAGCGTTCGCCACGGTCATCGGGGAGCAGCTCGCCGCCCGCGGCGTGCCGGTGGAGACCTTGAACTTCGGGGTGTCGGGGCACGGCACGCCCCAGTCCATCGCTCTGCTCGAGCGCCAGGTGGTGCCGCTGCAGCCCGACGTGGTCGTGCTCAACGTGTTCGCCAACGATCTGAGCGCCGAAGACAGCTACTGCCTGCGCGGCCGCAACCGGGGCAAGCGCAGCTACGAGCGGTGGCTGCTCCAGAACGTCTACCTCGTGCGCCTCGGGGTCATCGTCACGTCGCCGTTTCGCCAGGTTCCCCAGGTGGATGACGTCGCGGCGCTCGGTACCCCCGAGGAGCGTTACCGCAAGGCCATCGCCAAGGGACAGGCCCTGGCCGAGCAGCATGGCTTCCTCTTTGTGGTCGTCCTGCTGACGGACGCCTCCATGTTCACCGACTCGCGGCACTGCCAAGGCTGCGCTGCGCCCCACGCGCTGATGACTGGCAGCCCCGTGACGACGCTCGACATGAGCGACAGCTGGCGTGCGCTTCAGCGCGACATCGACGCGAACTTCATCGCCGGCGAAGGGCACTTCACGGTGGCTGGCAACGCTCTGATGGGCGCCGCGATCGCCGAGCGGCTGCAGGTCTCGCCTGCGTTCCAGGCCCTCAGTGGCGGCGCCGCCGAGCCAGGGCCAGCAGTGCCAGGGCGCTGAGCCACCCCACCGATCCGGGGCTCGCCCCGGCGATGCTGGACCCGCACCCATCCCCGTCTCCGTCATCCACCGGTGGCAGGGCGGGGTCTTGCCCGTCGCAGTCGCTGTCGATGCCGTCGCCCGCCTCCTCGTTGGCTCCGGGGTAGCTCGACGGCGCGAAGTCGTCGCAGTCCAGGCCGCCGTCCGCGATGGCGACAAACCCGTCCCGGTCGAGGTCGTACAGCGCCGAGGCGTCCGCTGCGGTGGCCGTGTAGACCTGCCGGTTGCTGTCGGATGCGCCGTAGCCCAGCCACAGGTATCCGTCGTTGCCCCAGTTGGGGCCCCAGCTGTTGCGCGCGAGCCACGCCTGCTGCGCGTCATCCCAGCCCACCAGCAAGAGCGCGTGGTACCCGACGATCAAGTCGGGGTCTTCGTCGGCGGGCCGGTACACGCCTCCGCCGTACTGGAAGATGTCGGACCACACTCCGATGCGCACGAGCAGCGGTGAGCTGCGCAGCGCCTTGCGCATCAGCACGATCTGGTCGGCGACCTCGGGCGTGTCGTCGAAGTTGAGCAGCTGCACGCCGTCCAGGAACACCCGGCCCCGGTCGCCGCCCTCGCAGATCCCGTCGCACTCGGTGAGGATGACCTCGTTGCCTTCCTCGGCGTATGGGCCGCACTCCTCGGTGACCAGGCCCTCCTGGGTCATCACCGCGATGCCCTGGGGCAGCGTGATGCCGTCCACACAGTCGCCGCCCGCGCAGGTCAGGCACTGGGAGTCGGACAGATCGATGTTGAGGTTGGGCTCGTTGAGCTCCTGCTTGACCCGGATCTCCAGCATCGCCGTGATCCCGAACGCCGCGCACGAGCCGCACTGCCGCTGGTTGCGGATGGGCATCATCCAGTCCGCGCCCTCGTAGTCGCGCCACGAGAACGCGTCGGGCAGGTCCGTCTCGTCGCGGTCGGGCTCGTATGGGGGGAGGTCGGGCAGGTCGGGACCATCGATGGCGCCGCCCGGGTCGGCGGGGATGTTCACGAGCTGCGCCTGCTCAGCGGGGCTCAGCGCCGTCACCCACGAGTCGGCCTTCACAAAGCTCGGCTGCGCCGCGCTGACAGGCGTCGCGATCAGCAAGGTGACGGCGAGCAGCGCGGACCGGTGTGCGAGGGAGTGCATCGGTCCACTGTACCGGGCCGAGCCCCTAAAGCTCCGGCTCGCTCTCCAGAGGCGCAAGCGCCGCGCTCAGCACCACCTCCGCCGCGAGCTCGTACTGGGTATCCCGGCGCGCCAGCCTGTCCGCCGCTGCAAACGCGGCAGGGAGCAGGCGGCAGAACGCGTCCCGATCGACGGCAGGGTCCGGCAGGGACAGCGCCACGGTCGCGTCATCAGGCCCGGTCAACAGCGCGACCTCGTGCAACAGAGCCACCACCTCGCCGCCCGGAAGAGCCGTCACGTTGCCCTCGAGGTGCACATAGCCCAGGTCCAGCGCCAGCTCGTCGCCGCAGTGCGACGGGCTGTTGGGACCGGCGCGCAGGCCCACGACCCAGCCGACCTGACTCTGCGTCACCACCACGGGGAAGGTGTCGTGCCCGGACACAAAGCGCACATCGCGCAGCGCGGCCGTCGCGAGCACCGGCGCCTCTCCCTCGACCTGGCTCACGATGGAGCCCTGCCGCGCCAGCCGGGCCACCAGCAGGCGCTGCGTCCACAGCTCCAGGTCTTGCGGCGCCTCCTCCGCGCCGTCCGGCCGCAGCAGGGCCCGCTGCACGCGCACGCGGTCGAGCAAACCCGGCCCCAGGTGCTCCACCTGGAACGCCGACGACGAGGAGTGCAGCCCGTACACCCCCGCAAAGTCCACCGTCACTTGCGTGATCGCCACCACCGGCGCCTCGATGGGAGCGGTCCCTCGCGTCGCCGCACAGCCGCCGAGCCCCGCGCTGAGTCCCGCGAGGAGCACGCTGAGCGCCCACCGCATCACTTCACCAGCGCGATGGCCTCGATCTCGACCTGCACGCCCTTCGGCAGCTTCGCCGCCTGCACCGCGCTGCGCGCTGGGTACGGCGACTTGAAGAACTGGGCGTACACCGCATTCATGGCTGCAAAGTCGTCCATGTCCGCGAGGAACACCGTGGTCTTGACCACCGAGTCCAGCCCCGCTCCGGCCGCCTCGAGCACCGCGGCGAGGTTGCTCAACGACTGACGGGTCTCCGCCGCGATGTCCCCATCCCCGACCAGCTCGCCCCTGCGGTTCAGCGCGATGGACCCGGCGGTGAACACCATCCCATTCGCCACGATCGCCTGGGAGTAAGGCCCGATGGCCGCCGGCGCGTCGTCGGTCTGCACCGCGGTGCGGCCAGCAGACATCCCTATCCCTCCGGAGGGCTGTAGACGCCCACGTACGGCAGGTTGCGGAAGTAGCCACCGAGATCGAGCCCGTAGCCCACCACAAACGCGTTGGGGATGGTGAAGCCGACGTAGTCTACGCCGACGTCGTAGCCATCCTTTCGCCCGTCGGGCTTGTCCAACAGCGAGCAGATCCCCGTGCTCGCCGGATCCCGCGACTGGAACAGCTCCAGCAGGTACTTCAGCGTCAGCCCGGTATCCACGATGTCTTCGACGATGATGACGTTCTTGCCGATGATGGGGTGGGACAGGTCCTTCACCAGCCGCACCACCCCTGAGCTCTCCATGTGGCCGCCGTAGGAAGACACCTCGAGGAAGTCGATCTGCACCGGGATGGTGATGTGCCGCATCAGGTCTGACAGGAACGGCACGGACCCCTTGAGGATCCCGACCAGGGTTACCTCCTTGCCCGCGTAGTCTGCCGAAATGCGCGCGCCGAGCTCGGCCACCCGCTTCTGAATCCGCTCCGTCGAGATCATCACCTCGACGCGGTCCGGGTCTGCGATCATCCTCGGCTCCCTTCGCGACGCCGCCGCAGCAGCGCGCCCAGCACCACGAACGCCCAAGCGCCGTGCCATCCGTTGTTGTTCCCCATCGACGCGCCGCACCCCGCGCACGCGGTGCCCTCGTCGATGATCTCATCAGGTACCGGCACGAAGCCGCCCTGCCCCGTGCTCTCAGCCTTCTCTCCGGTGTAGCTCCAGCTCACCACCCCGTCGCCGAAGTCCGAGACCGGCGACACCGCCATCAACACGTAGTCAAAGTCCTCGCCGAGCTCGTTGATGAGCACCGAGCCGACTACATCAGTGACGTCGCCGTCGTCGTCCAGCACCTGCTCGAGCGGCATGCTGTACGTCGCGCGCACCGTGTCATTGAAGACTGCGGCGAGCTCCACGACCCAGTCCACGTTGCGCCCGTCGATGTTGCCCTCGCCCCGAAACGTCACCACCGCGGCCACGTCGTCCTCCAGCCGCCGTCCCTCGAACACCACGTAGTTGGTGCCCAGGTACTCGGGCCGCTCATGGCCGCTGCCGCTGTTGACGTTCTCGTCGATGGGGTAGTCATTGCCGTCCCAGCGGCCGACCACCGCGTCGTCGAGCTGACCGCCGGACGCCTGGTCCAGCTGGGTGGGCAAGATGATGTCGCCGTTGAGCGCGAAGCCCGTGCCGCCCCGCACGATGAACTTGCGCCACTCGGTCAAAAAGTCCGTGTCGTACTCGGCGAGCACCGCGTCGAACTCCTCGCGCAGCTCGTATCCGCTGCGGTCCCGGATGTGCTCCCACAGCTGCTGATGCCACGCGTTGGTGCCGAGCGACTCCTCAATGGAGAGCAAGAACACCACGAGCCCGTACTGAAGGCCCGTATCGTCCGCGGTCTGCAGCGTCCGGTGCGGCTCGCGGGACCAGCGCAGCGCCTGCGACGCCTCCACCCCGGTCAGCCAGTCGTACACGACCCGCTGCATGTACGTCGCCGATGCCTCGACGAGCCAGCGGTTGTCGCTCTGCTGGGCGAGCCAGAACTCTTGGGCGCCGTACACGAACTGCACTCCGTGGAAGAACTCGTGCGGCGCCGTGGACCGCAGCCAGTTCATGTCCTGGAACGACCACTCGTTGACCACGATGTAGGTCATGTAGCCGGTGGGAGTGCCGAAGCACTGGCCCAGCGTGGCGTAGGCACCGATGCCGGGGCTGTTGAGCTCCTCGACGGTCACCAGCATCTGGTTGGTGGACATGCCGTGAGGCTGAAAGAAGCCGCGGTCGATGACCTGGAACGTCCAGCTGGCCTCGAGCCACTCGAGCAGGTCGTCGATGCGCGCCGCCGTCACGCCGTTGCCCAGGTTCCAGTGCATCTCGAAGTGCTCGGACGTGGTGATCGCGCTGTACGGTCCCAGCGAGGGGTTCACGGTCTCGGGAGCGAAGCAGGCGGAGCGACTCAGGTCGCGCTCGCGGTCCACGTCGCCTTCGAGCCAGGAGATGCCCCCTTCGTCGAGCCACTGCCGATAGATGGGCGAGGTCTCGAGCTCAATGAGGTGGCGGTCCGCGTCGGGGACGGTGTCCCAGTGGGTGCGCAGATCGGTCAGGAGCTCGGTGCTGCAGCCCGGGTCTCCGTCGCGCAGGCCGGCGAACTCGGGAGCGAGCAGATCGGGGCGAAACCCGGCATAGAAGCGCTGCATTCGGGCGTCGTGGGGGCTCAGCTCACCCCTGTCCACCGCGGCGCGCAGGGCGTCTGACGCGAGGCTCCTCGAGATGAGCTCCGCCGCCAAATCCGAGACATGGGCGGCACCCCGAGGCAGCTCGGCGAGGGCCGAGGACGCCAGCAGGAGCGGGGCAAGCAGGAGGAAACCGGTGGAGGTCCGCATAGGGCCGGCAGGGTAGGGGAGGGTCCGATTCCTTTCAATGACGGTCGCGGGCGTACAGAAACGCCATTCTGCGCGGACCGGCGGGGGAGTCGATGCACTGGCTACACTCCTGCGCATGGCCGAGGGCAGCAGATCCACGCAGGACTTCGCGGACGACGCCGTCGTCTACCTGTCGCGCGCGTTGAACAAGGGATGGAGCAAGCCCGACTGGGTGAGCGTCAACCTCACGCTCAAGTGCAACCTCGCCTGCACGTTCTGCAAGACCTGCTACCCGGTGCGCCACGAGCTCACCACCCGCGAGATCAAGGACATCATCGACCAGACGTTTAGCTGGGGGGTCAAGCGCTTCAACCCCATCGGCGGGGAGCCCTTCGTCCGGCCTGATCTGGAGGAGATCCTCGCCTACGCGTGCGCCAAAGACTTCACCATCACGCTGACGACGAACGGCACGCTCATCTCACCGAAGCGCGCGGCGGAGATCGCGAAGATCCCGCACAACCGTTTGCACTTCAACTTCTCCATCGACGGCTTCAACCCATGGCACGACATGGGGCGCGGCGAGGGCATGTTCGACAAGTGCGTCGAGGGCTTGCGCAACATCCGTGAGGCAGACCGCGCGGCGGGCAACCCCCTACGCACCATCTACATCAACGGCATCATCAACGCGCTGAACCTGTCTGAGATGCCCGACTTCATCCTGTGGTGTCGGGACGAGTTGGGCGTGCAGGGCATCCAGCTGCTCAACCTGTTCCGGCATGGCAACCGCATCGACCCCGACGTGGCGACCATGTGGATCCCGAAGGACCGCCTGGACGAGCTCGACGAGTTCGTGGACTTCGCCGTGGGCTTCCTCGAGCACGAGGCCGACGACAACTTCACCATCACCAACTCCGCCAGCGATCTATCCAACATCAAGAAGTACTACCGCGACGAGCTCGAGCCGCTGGATGGCAAGTGCTACAGCGGCTGGAAGGAGCTGTACGTCAACGCCGATGGCCGGGCCATCATGTGCGACGGCAAGCTCGACTTCCTCAATGGCGCCTTTGGAGACATCCGCCGGGACACCCTGCGCGAGATGTGGACCGGAGACGAGATCACGCGCCTGCGCACCAACGTCAAGAACTGCACCACCCCCTGCATCCAGGACTGCTACTTGCGACGCCGATCAGACAGCGCTTTGCGCATCGCCCGCGGGGTCTCGCGCCTCATGTACGACGAGCTGCGCAAGCGGCTCACCACCCCAGCCACGGCGGAGGCGGTGCCCTCGTACACCGACTCGGAGCTGACACTGCAGCTCTCGGACACGCCGGAGCTTCAGACGAGCTGGCGCACGGTGCCGTGGGAGCGGTTCACCCGGCTGACCGGCAGCTCGCCCGAGCCCTATGCAGCGCTGCGTGAGGATCCGTTCCGCCACTACGACTTCCGCAATCGTGGGTACCTCAACTTCGACCGCGGCTTCCTCGACATGGAGATCATGCGCAACGTCGTCGAGGACGCGCAGCGCAACGGGGTGGTGTTCGGTTCGCTGGTGTTGGCCTGGCAAGGCGAGCCGCTGCTGCACCCGCAGGTCGAGGAGATCCTGCGCTGGCTCGGCGAGGCGCACCGTCGCACGCCGTTCGCGCAGCGCATCGTCATCCCCACCACCGGCACGCTGCTCAACCACAACTACGCGAAGATCACGGCGCAGGAGTTCGGCGACGTGCCGTTCACCTGGCTGTTCGAGGTGGACGCGTGCGACGCGGACAGCTTCCTGCACACCCACCAAGAGCCGGTCTGGGACCGGGTGCTCGACAACATCAACTTCCTGCTGCAGGTGATGCAGGAGAGCGAGCCCGCAGCCACGCGGGTGGTGTTGCAGCACACCGCGACCGAGGCGAGCGCGCCCCACGCGGCGGCGTTTCGGGATTTTTGGACGGGACACCTCGCTGAGTACGGGCTGACGGCCCAGGTGGCGACCGGCGGCCGACCTGACGGGGCCGGACATCACTTGTGGTTCAAGCGCACGGATCCGCCAGATCTCGAGGGCATCCGCGCGGCGCGGCTGCATCATCACGCGGCGATTGAGGCCCTGGGACTGACTCCGCCGAGCGCTGACGACGGGCGGCGCATGTGCGCGTCGTACTGGAAGACGCCGACGATCAGCTGGGACGGCAAGGTGGTGCTGTGCACCGTGGACACTCAGCAGACGCTCAAGATCGGCGATGCGTACAACGGAGGGCTCACCGACCAGTGGTGGCGGTCGCCATCCATGAAGCAAGTGCGCGAGCAGGTGAAGCGCGAGGACTTCGCGGGGTTGAGCGCGTGCCGAGGGTGCAACAAGCCGTACTCCCCAAATGCGCCACGCATCGCTCCCGAGGAGTCTGTATAAGGCGGGCGGCGCAGGCTCAAGACAGCCGCGTGGGAGATACGAAGAACATGACGACACGTTGGATTCGATTGATGGGCGCGCCGGCAGCGGCCGCACTTTTGGCCCTTGCTGTGGGCTGTGGCGGTGACTCGGGAGCGGCGGACGCCCCGAAGGAGGCTGCCCCGGCCGCGAAGGCTGAGGCGACCCCCGCCCCGAAGAAGGCTGAGCCCAAGGCTGCGGTCGCCGGTGCAAACGAGAAGGGCAAGCAGCTCTTCTCGACGTACTGCGTGGCGTGCCACGGAGCGACGGGCCTCGGTGACGGCGTCGCCGGTGCCGCGCTGAACCCGAAGCCCGCGAGCTTCGCGGACGCGAAGTTCTGGACCGAGGCGAACCGGGCCGGCGCGATGCGTGACGACGCGCACCTCGCCAAGGTCATCAAGGAGGGCGGCGCCGCGGTCGGCCTGTCCCCGCTGATGGCGCCCTGGGGCGCGGTCGTGAAGACCGACGAGGACCTCAACGCCATCGTGGCGTACGTGAAGTCCTTCAAGCCGTAAGGCTGTCCGAGCAGATCTGGAGAGCCCGGGTGCCATGCGGCGTCCGGGCTCTCTGTCTTGGGGGGCCCGGCTACTGGGCCAGGCCCTCGAGCCGCCGCTGAGCGAGGAGCCAGGTGGACAAGCCCTTGCCGTGGGTCGGCTCGGGGATCTGCTCGTAGGCTGCGCGGGCGAGGTCATGCAGGCCGTAGTCCTCCGAGATGAGCCCCAGCACGTAGTGATCGTTGGCGTTGGCGTCGCCGCCGGGCAGCTTGCGGAGCTGCAGCAGGGTCCGCCGCGCGGCCTGGCTTCGGCCCGCGGTCGCGTAGGCCGTGGCCAGGGTGTGCATCTTGAATGGGTCGCGCCCCTCTTCGGTGGCCACCGCCCGCTCGGCCAGCTCGATGGCCGTCTCGCTGTCGTCGAAGAAGAGGAATCCCCACGACACGTTGTTGAGCATGCGCAGGGTGTCGCCTTCGGTTGTGTCCAAAGCGTCCGCCAGAGCCTGCAGCTCCGCCAGCGTGCCGGTCTCGGTGACGAGCCTCACTTCTCCGAGGAACGCTCCGTAGGCTGACTCCTCACGCAGGTTGGCGATGAGCTCCTTCGCTTCGTCGAGCTTGGCCCGCTCCGTCAAGATCTCGACCAGGGTCAGGGTGGCCGGGACGTTGCCGGCCGCCACATCCCACGCCGCCGCTTCCGCCCGCGCGAGCTCGCCGAGCTCCAACCATGCGCGCGGGAGGGACCTGGCGAGGGTTCGGCCGGCCGGACCGGTCAACGCCTTGGATGCCGCGTCCGCGCGCTTCGCGCAGGCGAGAGTTTGGGTCTTGGGGCAGTAGATGGAGTCCGCGAGGCCGCCCAGCTCGGTTGCGCCCAGCTCGTCGAGAACGAGGTCTCCGAACAGCCCCGCGATGGCCGGGCTCTCACCGAGCAGCGCCCGCGCCGCCGCAAGGTCCTTGCGCGCCACGCGACGGCGAGCCTCCTCGATGAGTGGGTCCTCGCCGGGGCTGCCTAGCGTCAGCCACCGCCCCTTCTCTTTCACCACGAACACGTACATGACCGCGGTGGTCTTGGCTGCGATCTCCAGCTTCACCTTCGCGAGATCCGAGGCGAGCATCTTGGTGTCGACTGAGCCTGTGCCCACCAGCGAGCGGACCACGCCGATGCGACCCCCGGGTCCCTCCCAGGCCTCGGTCTTCTGCTGCCGGATGGTCGCGCCACCGTCCCGCTCGACGTCGAGCAATGTGCGGGAGAACACGTCAGATGGTTCGGGCCGCGGCTCGACCGCCTCGGGCACGAAAGTGCGGATCGCGGCTGCCGCCGGCGTGTTCTTCGAGGCGACGGCTCCGAGATCGACCTCAGCGACCTCGCGGATCCGCTCGAGCGCCTCCCGTGCCGCCGGCGGGCTCTGCGGGCCCACGATGAGCTCGCCCACCGCGAGTGCCCCTTCGAACAGGCCCAGCTGAATCAAGTAGGAGAACGCGCCGACCAAGTGCTCATCGACCTCCGCCGCGCCGCGGCTCACCCGACGCGCTTCCCGGCTCGCCGCGTCCGCGCCGTCGAGCTGCGCGTATCCGGCGACCCGAGCGATCACCGAGATCTCCCACGCTGAGGCGAGCAGCGACCGCACCTCGTCGGTCGCCCCGGCCATCAGGAAGTTGCTCATCGTGGCGTCGGCGAGGTTCGAGACGATCCCCAGCTCGAGCGCGGCCAGTCCCTGCTCGCCGGCCTCGCGCAGGTTCGCTCCCGCGTCGCGCAGCGTCCCCGAGGGGGCGTGCTCCAGGGCGCTGATGAGGTCGATGCGCGCGTCTTCGTCGTCGGGCTCGAGCTCCACGACCTTGCGCCAAGCGGCGATGGCGCCGTCGCGATCCCAGCCGGGCCCGCGCTCTTCACCGAGCACGCCGGCTCCCCGCGCTGCGGCCAGCGCCCGCCAGCCGCGCGCGAACTCCGGGTGTGCCGCCACCACCTCTTCGGCCACCGCCCTCGCTCCATTGCCCACGCCCGCCGCCAGGAGCACCTCGGATGCGCGGATCTTCGCCGTGGGGTCGTCGGGGTGTGCTGCCTGGCCCTCGCGGACCAGAGCCAGGGCTTCGCCGAAGGAGCCCTCGTGCATCAAGGCCCGGCTCGCATGCTGTAGCTCGATGTAGCTGCCAGCTGTCTCGTTCACCCGAGTCGCGAGCTCCCGAACCGAGGCGAGCTCCGCGGGGGACATGGTGGGGGCTCCGCCAAAGGAGAACGTGGACGTCAGCACCACCGCGCCATCCTCGTCCGTGCGCGTGCGGGTCCACCGGGCGGGGCCGGCTCGCTCATCCAGATCTTCGGGCGCTCCCGTCACGACGTAGCCCGGTGGCGGCGTGACCCGCGTCACCACCGCGACGCTGCGCCCCGCGGGCAAGCCCACCGGGAGCGCGCGCACGGCTTCGTCTTGTGGGCCCTCCTCAAAGTACGAGGGGAGCTCTGCGAGCAGGTCCGCCTCCTGATGCAGCGCGACGGCCTCATCGTCGGTCGAGTAGCCCCAGTTGCTCCCTTGGACCTGGTAGCTCAGCTCGAAGTCGCCACGCAGAGTCCGGTCGAAGGCGACGCTGGACACCTCGTTGGCGCCCCACACCGTCTCGGCCTTCTCGTCTAGGTAGTCCTTGGCGTTGGCGTCGGTGACGTCGAACCAGTTCCCGCGGTACTCCCGACCCGCGAGTCCCTGGGGTACGACGCGCACGGTGAGGTCTGCGGGGCCTTCGGGACGAAGGCGGATCTCGCGCACGAAGGCGATCCGGTTCTCCTCCGGGGTGGCCCGCGGGGTGCGGACCAGCTCGGTGCTCTCGGCGCGCGCGACCAGCGCGAGGCGTCCGCCCGAGGAGTCGGTGAGCTGACCGAGGTTGGCGAAGCGGTCGGTGGGATCGAGCCACAGGTCCAGGTCGGCGACGTGGACGATGGCGTGGTCGAAGTTGCGCAGGCCCGGCAGGGTCGGGTCCACGTCCACCCAGGTGCCCGCCTTGAGCAGGGCCACATGGGCGTCGTGACCGAAGTGCCGCAGCAGGCCCACGAGCAGGGTCGCCTGGTCTTTGCAGTCCCCAAAGCCCCGTTCCATGGTCGTCAGCGGCGCGACGGGGATGAGCGCGTTCTCCCCGAACTCCAGGCCGGTGTATCGGATCTCGTCCCGCACCCAGTCGAAGAGCTTGCGAGCGCGCTCCATGGGGTCGGTGGCGCCACCAGCCGCGGTCTCCGCCAGATCGCTCACGCTGGCCTCGTCGAGCAGGGCCTCGACGCGGTCCCGGTACGCGGTGGCGACGGCCTGCCACGAGGTCCCGGTGGTGAAGTGCACCGCGGGGCCGTTCTCGGAGCTTTGGGGCAGGTAGTAGACGTAGTCGGGATCTGTGTCGTTGGCGTCCAGTTCGTACCGAATCACCCGCGCGCCACGCACCTTCTTGTCGCTCGGTGGGCGGGGCAGCCCGTGGTCAGAGACGAGCAGTGGCACGCCGGCGGCGGCGGCGATGGTGAGGACGCGCCGCACCGGCGGGTGCTCCCAGCGCAGGTCGTAGTCGTGGATCTCGCCGGCGTCGAAGTATGTGCGGTGGGCTCGCGTCGTGATCGTGCGCTCGATCACCGCGCCGACCTCCAGACGCGGGACGGGGCCCTCGAGCCCGAGCCGCTCCGAGTACACCTCGCCCTCGCTCGACGGCCGCACCTCGACCAGCGTGGTGGGGTCGAGATCGTCAAAGGTGCCGTCGGGGTGGATGACGCGCAGCTGCACGGTGGGCGTCTCCTGGTACCACGGGCTCCACCAGGCCTCGACCGAGCTGCTGCCTTGCACGCCGTCGTCGTTGAGCACCCTGTAGACGAGGCGGATGGTGCTGTGCACGCGGCGCTCGGCGTCCACCTCGAAGCGCGCGTCTTCGAGCAGCATGTGGAAGGAGGCGCCCTCGGGGGCCTCTTCGCGGGAGGCGGCCGCGATGATCTTGTCCGGGTCGCCGAGCGGGGCGTCCCAGGGGGCGGCGACTGCGCTGCTGGCGAGGAGCGCGCAGCCGAACAAGAGGACGAGCGAAAGCTGTGCACGGAACAAGGCGACCCCCGGGTGAGTGTTGCGGACTATACGTTGCCTGATCGGACGCGCCGTTCAGCGCTCGGCGGGGTCGAGGGGCAGCTCCAAGATGGTGCTCTGCAGGGTGTCCGTCGACGCATCCACCAGGGTGTCCTGGGAGAGGATGACCGCGGTGTCGGTGATGAACGTGACCTTGGCGGCGGGCCGGCCCAGCATGTTGCCCACGGCCACCGAGTGGGAGCGGCCGTCGGGATCGCGCACCGTTGCCGAGACCCCCGGATCCAGCGCGAGCACCCGATAGAGCGCGACGTCCCACCGCAGGAGCGCGGGCCGGTTGATGTCGGGGCCCATCGCGGGGTCGTGGGGTGGGGTGAACGGCTTGCCCCACAAGCCGGTGGTGCTCCCGCAGTCGCCCGGGGCGTCGGCGGCGACGATGGAGAAGCGCAGCGGCCCGCCGCCAGCAGCAGTGTCCACCGAGAGCAGGGTCACCTCACTGAAGCAGCCGGTGTCTTGCATGCCTTGCATGACGTCCGCGGCGGCGGTGGGGTCGAACCCCAGGCCCTGCACCTTCACGGAGTCGCCGTCCCAGTCCAGCGATGTCAGCCACGGGCCGGTGCCCACCGCGCCGGACGCCGCCGTGATGAGCGCCACCCCTTCGCTGCGCTTCTGGAGGGAGTCCACGACCGCCTGCCGGCGCTCGATCTCAGCCACCGCGTCCTGGAGCGAGGCGGTGTCGGGCAAGCCGGCCAGCGGCGCAAGTTGGGCCTCCAGGCCCTCGTTTGCGGACTCGATGTCAGACAGGCGGGCCTGGTCCATCTCGCCGTAGAGCGCCAGTCCCCCGGCGACGAGCAGCGCGATGGCGGCGAGTGGGTACGAAGTCTCGATGTCAGCGACGGTAGCGGCTCCCGAGGCCGGTGGCCCCGGCGCCTCGAGGGAACAACCCGCAGGGCCGGGGGGTATCGTGATGGAACCCGGAGCAACCCCTGACCGACCCGTCGCCCGCATCATCCAGTCCTGAGCCCGCGCTAACGCGGCTCGCTGCCCTGCTGGGGTGGCTCACGGGGCGAATTCGCGCGCGGACCGGCTTGCGCTTCGCCGCGGTCGGCGCGTGGTTGGGCGGGGTCGTCGCGGTGCTGTGGCTGGGCGGCTGGGTGCTGCGGCTGCTGCCGCTGGCCGCGCCAGGACTGCTGCTGGTGCCCATCGCGCTCGGCGCGCTGTTCGGCGCGTTGTTTGGCGCCACTCGCCCGACGCCGTCGCGGTCCGAGCGCGCGCTGCTGCTCGACTCTCTGCTCGCGCTGGACGAGGCGTGCATCACGGCGGTGGAGATGGGCGACGCTGGCGCCGAGGACCCGCGGGGCCGAGAGGTGTTCGCGCGCCTGGAGAGGGCGCTGCCCGCCCGGGGAGAGCTCAGCGCGTTGGTGCCACTCACCGCACCGCGCCACGCCCGCTTCCTGCCGCTGCTCCTGCTGGTGTTGCTGGTCGGGCTGTACATACCTCAGGTCGGGCCGAGCACGCCGAAGGCCGCGAAGCCGGGCGATCTGCAGGATGAGGCGGAGCGACTGGAGCAGCGCAAAGAGGAGCTCGAGGATGCGCTCGGCGCGGAGCTCCCGAGCGAGCTGGACGACGCGTTCGACGAGCTCGTGGGCGACATGAAGGCTGGCGACGTCACCCGGAGCGAGGCTGCGGAGCGAGCCCAGGACCTGCGGGACAAGCTCGATGAGCTGGCCAAGGAGCAGGCGGACGCAGGCGATGGAGCCACGGACGCTGCGCAGGCGCTCGAATCCGTGGATCAGGAAGCGGCTCAAGACCTCGCTGACGCGCTGCGCCAGGGCAACCTCGAGGATGCCGCGAAGGCGGTCGAGGAGATGCGCGAGCGCATGAAGGGCGCGTCGCCCGACGACAAGGAGCGCGCCGCGCGCGAGCTCGAGCGCGCCGCGAAGGAGGCCGCGAAGGCAGGCAACGAGGGCCTGTCGGAGGCCCTGAAGAAGGAAGCCGAGCGGGCGCGCCAGGAGGCGGCGCAGCAAGGGGATGGGCAGGCTGGGGAGCAAGGCGAGGGCCAGCAAGGCGAGGGCCAGCAGCGTGGCGAGCAAGGCGAGGGCCAGCAAGGCGAGGGCCAGCAAGGCGAGGGCCAGCAAGGCGAGGGCCAGCAAGGCGAGAGCGGCTCAGGCGATGGCCTCGCTGAGTATCTGCGCCAGCTAGAGCAGCAGGGCGTGAAGCCGTCGGACATGGCTCAACAGCAGAAGCAGATGGAGATGGCCCAGGAGCTCAACGGCGCGCTGGGCGGCGCCGAGGGGCGGCTCGGAGGCCGCGGTCGCGGCGACGACGACGAAGGCTCGGGTCAGGGCAAGCCCGGCCAGGACTGGGGCGCCGGCACCAGCCACACCGACGCCGTGTCCGACCCGTTCTCCACCGACGGCGCCGCCCACAAGGACATGAACCGTCAGGTCGACGGCAAGCACAGCTCTTGGGTGGTGGACGAGCTTGGCGACAACCCCGAGGAGCGGCTCGCCAACGTGCAGGCCCTCACCCAGTCGGTCAATGTCCCCCTCGGTGACGGCCCCATCGACTCGTGGGACATTCGCCTCAATGAAGGCAGCGAGACCGCCGCGACCCCGCTGAGCGCCGCCCCGCCCGCCTATCGGGAGGCCGCCGAGGAGGCCGTGGACGGAGAGAACGTGCCCCGCGCTTACCGCGACCAAATCAAGCAGTACTTCGATCTGGAGAAGTGACATGAGCGAGCCCCTCGACCAGGCCCAGGCCGCCCTCTTCAGGGAGCGCTTTGAGCGCCTGCACGCCGCTGTCTCCCAGATGATCGTCGGTCAGCAGGCCGTGATCCGCGACGTGCTCATCGCGCTCGCCGCCAATGGCCACGTGCTGCTGGAGGGCGTTCCAGGGCTCGGCAAGACCTTGCTGGTGCGCTCGCTGGCCGAGGCCCTCGAGCTTCAGTTCGCCCGCGTCCAGTTCACCCCTGACCTCATGCCCGCCGACATCGTCGGCACTCACATCATCACCGAGGACGACAACGGCCGGCGGGCCATGACCTTCCAGCAGGGGCCGGTCTTCACCCAGATCCTCCTCGCCGACGAGATCAACCGCGCCACGCCCAAGACCCAGTCCGCGCTGCTCGAGGCCATGGCCGAGCGCTCGGTGACCACCGGCGGCACCACTCGGATCCTGCCTCGCCCGTTCTTCGTGCTCGCCACCCAGAACCCGCTTGAGATGGAGGGCACCTACCCGCTCCCCGAAGCGCAGCTCGACCGGTTCTTCAGCAAGGTCACCGTCCCTTTCCCCACGCTGGATGAGCTGTCGGGGATCATCGACCGCACCACCGGAATCGAGTCGCCCACCGTTCCCCAGGTCATGACCGCCGCCGAGCTGCTCGACATGCAGCGCATCGTGCGCTCGGTCTACCTGCCCGAGCCCGTCAAGCGGTACGCGCTCCGCCTCGTGCTCGGATCCCACCCCGACGGCCCCGGCGCCACCGCATCGGCCCGCTCGTGGCTGCGCTTTGGCAGCTCACCCCGGGGAGCCCAGGCGGTCATCTTGGGGGCTCGGGTCCGGGCGTTGCTGGACGGGCGCACCAACGTGTCCTTCGAGGACGTGCGGGGAGCGACGAAGCCGGCGCTGCGGCACCGCATCATCCGCAGCTTCGAGGCCGAGGGCGAGGGCAAGGATCCCGACAGCATTCTGGATGCGCTGATCGCCGAGGTCCCCGACGAGGGCGCAGCGGCAGCGAGCTCGGCGGGCATTGGAGCCCGTCCCTGACCGCCCGATGGGACCCTCAAGATCGCCCCGCGATGGACGATGAAGAAGCGCGGCACACCTGCCGCCCGGAGACCCCCGGCTGAAGACCGATTCCGAGCACTTCGACTCTCTGGCGATGCGCGCTCTGGGCCCTGGGGCCTGGCTGCTCGCCGCGATCTTCTTGGTGATCGCGTGTCTCAACTTCTTCGACTTCCCGCCCGAGACCCGCCGCATCATCATCGCCAGCGACCTCGCCCTGGTGGTGTTCTTCGCGATCATCGGCTTTGGCTGGAACCGCAGGCTCATCCCCGCGCGGTTCGCCAATCTACTCTCGGTGGCCCTGGCGGCAGCGGCGGCATCCAACGTGCTGCTGGCCATCGCCCTCAAGCACGACATGGCGTACACCGCCTACATCCTCATCATCGTGGTGCCTCTGGGGTACCTCGTGCCCGATCGCCGCTGGCTCGGCGCGGCGATCGTGCTCCTGGGCGCCGCCTGGCTCGGCGTCTCGATCCAGGTGGCCGACGCCGCCGAACTCGTGCACTGGACCGCCAGCATCGCGGTGGCCTCCGCAGCATCCATTTTGCTCAACTTCTTGCGCCGCACGAGCGAGGCGTACGCCGCGAAGCAGCGCCGGGGCATCGAGCTGGCTCGCGACGCCTTGCAGGAGCGCACCAAGCAGCTCGATCAGGCCATCGTGGACGTGGAGCGCAAGGCCCGGGAGGCGGAGGCGGCGAGCCTCGCCAAGAGCGAGTTCCTGGCCAACATGAGCCATGAGATCCGCACCCCGATGACCGGCATCCTCGGCACCGTGGAGCTCATGCTCAATCAGGACCCGACGCCGGAGCAGCGCGAGCATCTACGCCGCATGGAGAGCTCGGGCGCGCAGCTGCTCGGGGTGCTTACCGACGTGCTCGACCTGTCCAAGATCGAGGCGGGCCACTTCCGCGTGGACAAGAGCCCGATGATGCTGCGGCGCACCCTGCAAGACGCGGTGATGCCGTTCCAGGCCGCCGCCGACGCCAAGCGCCTCAAGTTCGTCTTCGACCTCGCGCCCAACCTGCCGCAGCGCATCGTCACCGACTCCCAGTGCGTGCGGCAGATCGTCACCAACCTCGTCAGCAACGCCATCAAGTTCACCAAGTGGGGCTTCGTGGAGGTGCGGGCCTCGGTGCGGGACAGCGACGGCTGGTTGCTGGTGGAGGTTGAGGACAGCGGCGTCGGTGTGCCGGCAGAGGCCTTCGACTCCTTGTTCGACGCCTTCACGCAGGCGGACAGCTCGGTGACGCGCGAGTTCGGTGGCACCGGGCTGGGGCTCTCGATCTCCAGCCGGCTCGCCAAGGCGCTGGGCGGAGTGCTCGACTTCGAGTCGGCGCCAGGCGACGGGTCTACATTCCGGCTCGCCATCCCCTTCACGATGGACGACTCCAGCGGCACTTGGGCGCTGCCGCAACCCATGCCGGCGCCAGCGCCGATGGGGCATCGCGTTCTGGTGGTGGACGATCAGCCCATGACGCGCACGGTGGTGATGCAGCAGCTGCGGGCCGCCGGCGTCGAGGCCGAGGCCGCAGACGACGGGCTCGCCGCAGTGGAGGCCCTGGTCACCGGCCACGGGTTCACCGCCGTGCTGATGGACTGCCACATGCCGCGCATGGACGGCTACGAGGCCACCCGCCGGATCCGGGAGGCCGAGCGCGAGCGGGGAGAGGCCCGCGTGCCCATCGTGGCGCTCACCGCCAACGCGCTGTCCGAAGAGGCCGCCAAGGTCTCTGAGGCGGGCATGGACGGCTACATCACAAAGCCCGCCCGGACCTCCGCGCTGCTCGACGTGCTCGGTCCGCTGTGGGAGAAGTCTGGCGGGTAGGACGGTGATCTCCTCCCCGTAGGAAGAAGCAGCGCTCCCGGGGGGTATTCTGTGGCGAGCCCCAGGGGACGGACGCCGCTTGCTCGATCCTGCATTTTTGAGTCGCCTCGAGAAGCTGGCGCTTCGTTCCCGCGCGCGGGCGACGGGGGCGCGCCAGGGCGGTCACTCCTCACGTCGGCGCGGGCAGAGCCTCGAGTTCGCCGACCACCGCGAGTACGTGCCCGGCGACGACATCCGGCACCTCGACTGGCACCTGTACGCCCGGCTCGACACGCTGTTCGTCAAGCTCTTCGAAGCCCGAGAAGACCGCACCGTGCAGATCGTGCTCGACCGCTCGGCGTCGATGACGGGCAGCAAGTGGGACGCCGCCAGGGTCGCGGCGGCGGCGGTGTCGTGGGCGTCGCTGTGCACGCTCGACCGGGTGCAGCTCTTCGTCGCGGACCGGGGGCTCAAGGCGGAAGGGCGACCGGCTCGGGGCCGCGGCGCGATCCACCGCATCTTCCAGTATCTGCAAGGCACGGGCACGGCGGGGCGCACCGATCTGAGCGGCGCCAGCAAGGGGCTCCCCCCGGCGCGGGCTGGCGCGATCACGGTGCTCATCTCGGATCTGTGGGACCCGCAGGGTGTCGAGGAGGCCATCGGTCGCCTCGCGCATCGCGGCGGGGAGCTGCACGTGCTGCACGTCGTGGACCGGCGCGAGCTGGACCCCTCGCATCTGTCCGGTGACCTGACCCTGGTGGACGCCGAGACCGGCGAAGAGCTCAACGTCAGCGTGGACAAGACCGTGCGCGGCGAGCTGGCCGCGGCCGCCGCCGACTACTTCGCCACCGTGGAGCTGCTGTGCAAGCGCCGCGGGATTGGGCTGTTCCGCCTGGACGTCAGCGAGCCCGTCGAGGACCGCATCATCGAGTGGCTGCGCGCCGCCGACGAGCAAGCGGGCCGCGGGTCCGCCTCGCGGGTCGGGGCCCTGCGCCGATGAACTTCGCCAACCCCGCAGCGCTGTGGCTGCTCGCCACCATTCCGCCGCTGGCCGCCATGTACTTCCTCAAGGTGCGGCGGCGCCGGGTCCAGGTGCCCACCCTGCTGCTGTGGAGCCAGGTGGTGCGCAACCAGCGGCAGGCGCGGCCGTTCGACCGGTTCCGCCGGCATCTGCTGTTCCTGCTTCAGCTGCTCGCCCTGCTGCTGCTCACGTTTGCGCTCGCTGGCCCCTCGATCTCCGGCGACCGCTATCTCGGTCACTCGGTGGTGTGGGTGGTGGATGGGTCCGGCTCCATGCAAGCGAACGCGCCAGGGCCGTCGCGCTTCGCCCTCGCTCAGCAGGCGGTGCTGGATGGGGTCGGGGCGCTCCAGGGAGGCGACGAGGGCATGGTGCTGCTCGCGGGCCCGGAGCCTCGGGTGGTGGCGTCGTTCACTCGGGACCACGAGGCCCTCGCCGCAGCGGTGCGCAGCATGCAAGTCACTGGAGCCACCTCCTCGTTGGCCGACGCGGTGAACCTCGCGGTGGCTCTCACGCACTCGCGGCAGGGGCGCACGATGGTGGTGGTCACCGATGGCAGTGACCCGTCGCTGCAGCGCGTCGTCAACGAGCACCCTGGCGTGCGCACCCGGCTCGTGGGCAAGGACGCGCCGAACGTGGCCATCACCGCCATCGATCTGCGCCGCTCGCCCACGGTGGACCTGGAGTCGGAGCTGTTCGTCACGCTGCGGCGGTTTGGCGGCGACTCCGGCCCGGTGGGCGTGGAGGTGAGCCTGGACGGTCAGCTGCTCACGAGTGAGACCGTGGACCTGCCCGCGGACCGGCCGGTGGCGCGGGTCTATCGAGGGCTCGGGACCACCGGTGGCCTGCTGCGCGTGCGGCTGGAGACCGGGGACGCGCTCAAGCTCGACGACGAAGCCCTCGCCTGGCTCGCTGCCCCCCGGCGACGCCGGGTGCTCTGCGTGGGGTGCACCGCGCTGACCGGGCGCGCCCTGGCCGTGGACTCCCGCTTTCAGCTCACCGCAGCGAGCGCCGCCAGCCCCGCCGAGGAGGCGACCTACGACGCGGTCATCTACGAGCAGGCGGCGGTGCCCGAGCGCCCCGGCGCCCCCTTCCTCGCGCTCGGGCCGTCGGCGCTCGGGGACACGCCGCTGCCCGAGCTGGTCGCCTGGCCCCAGGTCACGACGTGGCGCAAGACCCACCCCGCCATGCGCTTCGTCGAGCCCTCGGCCCTGGCGGTGTCGGCGGCGCGGGCGGGGGCCACCGCTGGGTGGGAGCCGCTGCTGGACTCGGACGCCGGCGCCCTGCTCTCCACCGGCGTGCACGGCGGCCAGCGCGGGCTGATGCTGCACTTCGCGCCCACGGCGAGCGATCTGCCGATGCGCGTGGCCTGGCCCATCTTCCTCCTCAACAGCATCGGCTGGCTGACCGGGGAGGAGGCCCGAGGCACCCAGCGCACCGTGGCTGCCGGGTCCGCGTTGGTGCGCGAGGGATGGGGGGACGACGGGGAGGAGGTCCGGCTGGAGCGGCCAGACGGCAGCGTGCTCGCTTCGCCCATTCGGGACGGTGTGGCGCGGTTCGGCGGGCTCGACCAGACCGGGGTGTACGTCCTCTCGGGCCCTGGCGGGCGGCGGGAGCGCATCGTCGCCAATCTGGTGTCGCAGATGGAGTCGGATCTGTCGGTGCTGCCTCCCACGCCGCCGCCGGAGCAGACGGTGACGGCCCGGGCGGCGGTGGCTGGCCGGCTCTCGCTCCTGCGCCCGGTCCTGCTCCTCTGCGCGCTCCTCTTGCTCGGCGAGTGGTGGCTCTACCAGCACAAGTACCGTGACTGACTGGCTCCCCAGGGTCAGCCTCGATGCGCCGCTGTGGCTCGCGCTGCTGCTGTTCGTGGTCCCCATGGCGTGGATCGCCGGGCGGCGCGCGTTCAGCGACACCCGGGCGCGCCTGGCGTTCGCCGCGCGGGTGGCGGTGCTGCTGGCGCTGTCGCTGGCGGCGGCGGGGCTCAACATCAAGAAGCCGGCGGATCGGCTCGGCGTGGTGTTTGTGCTGGACCGCAGCGCCTCGCTCGCCGAGGGCGCCCGGGCCGACGCCCTGGCGTTTGTGCAGGCCCAGTCCGCGGGGATGCGGGACGGCGACAAGGCGGCGGTGGTGGTCTTGGGCGACGGGGCGATGGTGGAGCAGGAGCCCGGCGACGCGGTGGGCGTGCCCACGATCGAGTCGCAGATCTCGCCGCATCAAACCGACCTCGCCGCCGGGGTGCGCCTCGCCGAGGCCCTGATGCCGTCGGACTTCACCCGCCGCATCGTGGTGCTGTCCGACGGCGAGGAGACCCGCGGAGACGCCATCGCCCAGGCGGCGAGCGCCGCAGACGACGTGGAGCTGTGGACGCTGCCCCTGACTCGGGCGAGCGGGGCCGACGCGCTGCTCGAGGGGATGACGGCCCCGGACCAGGTCCCCGAAGGCGCGGCGTTCGAAGTGAGGGTCATCGCGCGCTCGTCGGCCCCCACCACGGGTCGCCTCAGCCTGTACCGCAACGAGACCCTGCTCGGGGTTCTGCCCGTGAAGCTCAGCGGCGGGCGGGCCGACGTCTTCGCGCTGCGCCAGGAAGCCGACCAGTCGGGGTTCCTGCGCTACCGCGCCTCGCTGGAGGTCGATGGCGCCGACGCGATCCCCCAGAACAACGTCGCGGTCTCGACGGTCGCCGTGGAGGGGCGCCCGCGGGTGCTCTACGTCGAGGGCAAGTCGGGGCAGGCCGAGCATCTGCAACGGGTGTTGGAGGGGGAGGGGTTGGCCGTGGACGTCATCGGTCCTGGCGACCTGCCGGGCTCGCTCGCCGCGCTGCAGCCCTACTCGGTCATCCTGCTTAGCGACGTGCCCGCCTACGCGCTGACGAGCCGGCAGATGCAGCTGATGCAGCGCTACGTGCGCGATCTGGGGCGTGGCTTCGCGATGCTCGGCGGCGACGAGGCGTTCGGCGTGGGCGGCTACTACGGCACGCCCATCGAAGAGATCCTGCCGGTGCGGATGGACATCAAGGACAAGCGCCACTTCCCGAGCCTGGCGATGGCGCTGGCCATCGACACGTCGGGCTCCATGGGCGGGGTGGGCAAGGCCGAGAAGCTGGGCATGGCGAAGGAGGCGGCCATCCAGACCACGGAGCTGATGGCAGACCGCGACCGGGTCGGCGTGATCAGCTTTGACGCGGCGGCGTCGTGGATCGTGCCCATGACGACCCTGACCAGCCGGGCTCGGGTGGTGAGCTCCATCGCGAAGCTGCGGGCCGGCGGCGGCACGAACATCTACCCCGCGCTCAAGGAGAGCTACACCAAGCTCATGGCTGAGGGCACGGCGATGAAGCACATCATCCTCCTCAGCGACGGCGTGACGATGGGGGGCGACTACGAGACGCTCATCAAGATCGGGGCGCAGCGGGGCGTCAGCCTCACGACCATCGGGTTCGGCCAGGACACAGACCGCCAGAGCATGGAGCAGTGGGCCCAATGGGGCGGGGGGCGCTACTACCTCGTGACCGCGCCGGAGCATATCCCGCGCATCTTCACCCGCGAGGCGATGCTGGCCACCCGCAGCTTCCTCATCGAGGAGCCGTTCGTGCCCACGCTGGGCGTGCCCGATCCCATCACGAAGGGCCTCCGCGCTCCGCTGCCGCCGCTCGGCGGATACGTGGCCACCGAGCCAAAGCCCCGGGCGAAGGTGGCGATGTGGGCGCGGCCGGACGAGAACACGCCGCTGCTGGCGGTGTGGCGTCACGGTCTGGGGCGTTCCGTGGCGTGGACATCCGACGTGAAGCCGCGCTGGGCCAAGGCGTGGATCGGGACTGAGCACTACACGCGCACGTTTACCCAGATGGTGCGGTGGCTCGCGGCGAGCGAGGGCGGAGCGGACGTGCAGGCCAGCGCGGAGCTGGACCGAGGACTGCTCGAGGTCACCGTGGACGCCTACGACGAGGATGGCGCGTTCCGCAACTTCCTCGATGGGGAGGCTCGGTTCATCGCGCCGGACCTGAGCGTGCAGACGCTGCCGCTGCAGCAGGTGGCGCCGGGGCGGTACCGCGCCCGGGCCGAGGCAGCCGAGAACGGGGCGCACCTCGTGGCGGTGTTCCTGCGGGACGCGCAGGGCAACCCGGTGGGTCAGGCGACCGCGGAGGCGGCGCAGCCCTACTCGCCCGAGTATCGGCCCAGCAGCGGCGGGCAGGCGCTGTTGACCGAGCTGGCCCGGGTGGGGCGGGGCACGCTGCTGGACCCGGTGGCGGCGGTGGCGGCGCCGCTCAGCGCGGGGATCTGGGCGCCGCCGGACCGCCCCCGACTGGTTCCCCACCCTCAGTGGCCGCGCCTCGTCGTGCTCGCGGCGCTGCTGTTCTTGGTGGACGTCGCGGTGCGTCGGTTGGCCTGGCCGCTGTGGCGTCGACAGCCCCAGCCCCAGCCCACGGCGGTGCTCGTTCCTGCGCCCTCGCGGCCTCCTGCCCGTCCAGCGTCGCCCTCGCGCCCCTCGCGCCCCGCTCCAGCCTCTGCGCAGCCCGCTCCGCCGGTCGGAGCCGGGGATGCGCCCATCCTCGCCGAGCCCGAGCCCCCGGAGCCCACCGCCGAGCCCACCCGCAGCGAGGAGTACGTCGGCGGCTTGCTCGCCGCGCGGCGTCGCGCCCGGGAGAAGAAGAAGGACTGAGCTCTACCCCTGCTAGGACAGCCCCGAGACATCCCCGGCGGCGGGCAGCTCGAAGATGAAGCGGGCTCCCCCGAGCTCGTGCCCGCTCTCGACCCAGATCGCGCCCTGGTGAGCGCTGACGATGCGGGCGACGATGGCGAGGCCCGAGCCGCGTCCCTTGCCATCGTGGTTCGACTTCAGCTGCACGAACGGGCGGAACACCCGGATCCGGTCCGCTTCGGGGATCCCGGCCCCGTTGTCTTCCACCGCGATGGCGACGGTTCCGTTTCGTCCCGGGATGCTCTCGACGAGGATGCGCGGACCGCTCGGATCGGCGAACTTCATGGCGTTCTGAATGAGGTTCTGCAGGACTTCGCGGAGCAGGGGCTCATTGCCAAACACCGGCGGGATCGGCCCCCGAAGCTCCACGAACGCTCCCGTGTCTACCAGGGCGCCGTGCAGGTCGATGTGCACCTCTCTCACCAGCTTGCCCACGTCGATGCTGGTGCGCAGCTCGAGCTCGTTCCCCATCGTGGACAGCTTGTACAGCTCCCGGGTCAGCTGGCCCATCCGCTCGATCGACGCGCGGATCTCCACTACCAGCTCGGTCTGGTCGCGGGTGAGCGGCGGCCCCTCGCTCAGCAGCAACTCGGTGCGGAGCAGCGCGCTCTGCAGCGGCGAGCCGAGGTCGTGGCTCAGTGCGGAGTTGAAGCTATCCAGCGCTGAGTTCCGCTCGCGCAGCTCGTGGTTCGCGTAGGCGAGCCGACCCGTCGCCTTGTCCACCTCGACGCTGAGCGAGTCTCGGCTGGTCAGCAGTCCCAGCGAGGCTTCGCCCGCCACGAGCGCGCAGCCGTACACCAGCATCATGAAGCCCAGGATCGAGTCCGCGATGAACGTGGAGTACTGGCCGGCCGTGGCATCGAACGCCTCTCGTGGGAACACCCAGCCATACGGCAGCAGGTCGTACTCCCGCGCGGCCAGCATCCCCGCGTACAGCACCGTCTGCAGGGTGGCGATGCCGTAGGCGTGCTTCTTGACGCCGAAGAGCGGCGCCATCACGACGAGGATGGCGACCGTGGCGAGGTTGGGGGTCTCGAACTCGCCGAGGATGTAGAACCCCACGATCCCCACCACCGAGTCGGCGTACAGGAGACCGGTCACGAGCGACGTGGTCAGGCCTGCCCGCTTGAACGTCACCCACCCGGCGAGGGTCATGAGCAGCACCGCGCCGCACAGCGCCATCCCACCGAAGAACGTGGCATCCCCGGGCATGGCCCCGGTCAGGCGCGCGCCGATGAGCAGCGAGGTGATCACCGCGACGATGGTCGCCTGGGTGACCAGGAAGCGGCGGGTTCTGGACCGCTCGATGCTGTGGTCGCGGTCTCGGAGGCGATCGAAGGCCCGAACCCGGGCTGTCTTGACCGGGTCCAGGTCGCGAGGGTGGCTACCCGCGGCCCGGCGAGGGGACGCGTGGGGGTCGGCCACCGGTCGGTATGCGCCCGTCAGTGGAGCACCTCGTGGAGGACTCCGAGCGGGGCGGGGAGGTAGAAGCAACCGTCGAGCATGATGTTGAAGGCCTCCTCCGGCGAGTCCTCATCGATATAGCGGACATACAGGATGGTCGCCGCAACGACGAGTGCAAACTCGGGATGGGGGCCGGTCACTCCACCGAGCGCCCCGACCATCATCAAACACAGCATGCCAAGGTTCATCCAGATGAGGACGGTCTTTGTTCCTGCCACTCCTGCCTGGATGGGCAGCGTGCGCACACCGCTGGCCCGGTCGTCGTCGACATCGCGCACGTCGCACATGTGCGCGCCCGAGGCGACAAACGTGAAGAAGAACGCGGCCACCCAGAGCCCGTCCATACCGAGCGTCGCGCCGCTCCAGGCCAGCGGGAGCCCCACCACCGCCAGCGTGATCGCCGCCGCCACGATCCAGCCCTTCGCGCCGGGAATGTCCTTGAGTCGGAACCAGCGCAGACCGTCTGCAGTGACGATCGGCAGCAGCGGGATCCCGTACACCAGGCCCACGCTGAGGTAGCCGAGGAAGACCACCCGCGCCGCGGCCGGCGCCATGGCGAACATCACCGCGGTCGCGACGCCGGAGCAGAGCACCAGCAGCAGCACCGAGGCGCGCTCGAAGTAGCCAGATGCGGCCTTGCCCGCCTCGATCTGCGCGTCGGCGACGTGGTCGAGGTTGTAGATGAACATCGACGAGGCGAACACGAGCATGGCCGGGCCCAGATTCCACGACAGGCCGAGCGCGTGGGCCGTGAACAGCGCCATCGACGCGAGGCCTGCCGAGAGCCACAGGCTGCTGTAGATCACGAGGTTCTGGAGCCGGCGATACCCCGCCTGCTGAGTCAGGGAGCTCAGCGTGAGCGTGCGCGTGGCGGCCCGCGCCAACGCAGGCGACGAAGGGGGCGTTGCCGCCGTGGTGAGGGGCGCGCGCGCGGGGGAGAGTGCGGGCATTGCCGGGACAATAGAGACCCATCTTCGCCGAAACCTGAGTAAATGTTGAGCGATCGCCCTGGTTACGGTGTGCTCACGATGAAGTCCGGTCCCGAGCAGTCGCTCCAGCAGCTTGCGCTCCTGGGAGACGTCCATCAGATCCCATGGGTGAGCGCGGTCATCGGGATCGGCGGGGTGCTGTGGATCGCGGTGTACGTGCTGATCATCGCGCGCGGATTCAAGGACCGAGCGTGTGGAATGCCGCTGCTCGCGCTGGCGGTCAACTTCAGCTGGGAGGTGATGTGGGGCTTCGTGCTGCCCGACAAGCCCCCCATGGACACCGTGAACCAGGTGTGGGCGGTCATCGACGTGCTCATCGTCGTCCAGTACCTGCGTTGGGGGCGGCGGGACTTTCCCCCCTTCGCGCCAGCGAGCTGGTTCGTGCCCACGGTCGCGCTGACCTTCGTGTTTGGCTTCCTCTTTGTGTACCTCGGCACGTACGAGCTGCGGGACTGGGAGATCGGCGGTGGGTACATCGCGTATCTGGACAACGTGATGATGTCCGCGCTGTTCCTGCACTGGGCCATGACCCGGGACCACGTGTTGGGCCAGTCCATGTGGGTGGCGGTCTGCAAGGGCCTGGGCACGCTCTCGCTCTCGTTCGCGCAGCACGAGATCAACGAGCAGATCCTCGGCGGAAGCCCCTTCCTCACCAACCTGTTTGTGCTCTGCGCCGTGCTCGATCTCGCGTATGCGGTCCTGCTGTACCGCCGGATGAAGGCATGCGGCATCGCCCGCCCGTTCGCTCGACTCTGACCGCGACCACGGTCCTCTGGACGGCGCGTGCGGGAACAATTTGCCCGCTCAGGGGTATCTTGTTGGCAAGAGAGGGAACCCAGGCAGCGCTCCACCTGTCCTGAACCACCGTGCCACTGCTCTCCACACCACTCCATCTGGGAGTGCGGCTCGCTGCGTGCTTGACGCTGGCTGCGCTGCTCCTCGTCCCCGCCCTGGCGGTCGCCCAACCGACCGTCTCGGTGGACGCGCCGATGCTGGCTCTGGCGCGCACGGGCGCGTTCACGCCGATCTACGTGGACATCACGACCCAGTCGCCGCTGGACGGCCTGATCACCATCGACTTTGGCAACTCGGCGGCCAACGTCGTGCGGCCCTACAGCGTGGGGCGCTCCTCGTCGCGGCGGGTGACGGTGCCGGTCGAGATGCCCGCCTGGTACGGGGAGATCACGGTCACGGTCACTGAGGGGCGCCGCAAGACCTTGCTCAAGAAGGTGCTCGAGGGCCCGCCAGGTGGCCTGGGCACCGACGCCCTGCACATCGTCGCCATCGGCGAGGATCCCCTGGGCCTGACGATGCTGCGCAGTGTCACAGGCGAGCCCATCATCGGCCACCCAGGCTGCAGCCAGGCGCGCTCGGTGCGGGTGGAGACCCTGCTGCCCCGGGCGCTGCCCAACGTCTGGTTTGGCTGGACGTCGGTGGACCTGGTGGTGTGGCGCCGCCCCAATCCGTCGCAGCTGAGCCCGGAGCAGCAGGCGGCGCTGCGGGGATGGGTGGTGTCGGGCGGCACGCTGGTGGTCGGCCTGAGCGACACCTGGGGCTCCTGGAGCGGCTCAGCGCTCAGCGTGATGTCTGGCGCCGAGGTCTCCAGCGGAGAGGCGTCGGCAGCGCCGCTGCAGCGGCTGGTCCGCGAGACAGGGCTGACGGTGTCTGCCGAGCTCGCGTCCGTCGCGCTGCCCGTCGTGACGCTCACCCCCACGACGGGCACCAGCCTGCTGGGGGCCGGCGGCCGAGAGCTCGTGGTCGAGAATGGGTTTGGCGCGGGGCGGGTGCTGACGCTGGCGTTCGATCCTGGCGCGGGCGAGCTGCGCGGAGCCCTCGATCGGGAGGCGTTCTGGCGGGCGATCCTGGGGTTGCCGGCGACGGGACGGGCGCCGGTGCAGGGCCTCGGCGTGCACGTGCCCGATCCCACCGACTACTGCAACGAGGGCGGGCTCGAGTATTCGTGGCAGTCCACCAGCTTCGCCCAGCGCCGCACGGAGTGGCGCAACTCGGTGCACACCGCGCTCAGTTCGTTCGCCCGAGCGAACCCGCTGCCGCTGGGCACCGTGCTCCTGTTCGGCATCATCTACCTGCTCCTCATCGGTCCCGTGGACTACTTCGTCACCCGCAAGCTCGGCAAGCCGATGCTGACCTGGCTGACGTTCCCGGCCATCGCCATCGGCTTCTCGGTGCTGGCCGCCGCCGTCATCACCCTGCAGAAGGCCGGCGACACCGAGCTTCGCTGCGTCGAGATCCTGGACGTGTACCCGCAGGACCTCCGTGGCGAGAGCTGGTGCGCCATGTGGAGCTCGCGCCGTCAGGATGTGCGCATCCCGGTGCCCCGGGGCCACGGCGTGGTGCGGGCGGGCGGCGGCGCAGACGACCTCTACAGCGGAGCCAACGAGGTCCAGACCGACGCGCTCGTCGAGCCCACCCGGGTGGGGCTCGGCTACCGCGCGTCCCAGTGGGCGGTCAGCACCTGGCAGTCGGCCTGGGTGGACCGGACCGACGGCGGCATCGCGGCGGTGCGCACCGACCAGGGCGTGCTGGTGTCGAACCGATCGGGCATCGATCTGGAGTCCGCGTGGGTCGTCTTTGACGGCATGATGCGACCGCTGGGGCCGCTGCCCGACGGCCAGACCGCCACGGTAGGACCGCCGAGCCCCTTGTCGTGGATCGCCATCACGGGGCGCACCATCGAACCGGCGATCGAGCTCGACTCCGAGTCGTTCTACGACCAGCAGCCGGTGGACTGGCGCACGAGCTGGGACCTGCTCGAGAGCCCGTTCAGCGAGCATGTGGCCCGGCGCAGGTTGGACCCGTTGGGCAGCTCCCCGCTCCTCGTCGGCGTCACCTCTGGCGAAGCCCCCGCCGCGCCCGAGTCCGCCGACGCCATCATCGCCGCCTTCACCATCGTGCGCGCTGCTTTGCCCGCCGCCCCCTTCACGGAGAGCTCCCGATGATCCGCACCCAGAATCTGAGCAAGACCTACGGGGACTTCGAGGCGCTTCGCGGGATCTCGCTGCAGGTCAACGAGGGCGACATCTACGGCTTCATCGGGCCCAACGGCGCCGGCAAGACCACCACCATCAAGATCCTGACCACGCTGCTCGAGCCCAGCTCCGGCGACGCGTTCGTGAACGGGCAGTCGGTGTGGGACCAGAAAGACTCCATTCGCGGGCTCATCGGCTACATGCCCGACGCCTTTGGCGTCTACCCGGACATGACAGTCAACGAGTACCTGCACTTCTTCGCGGCGGCGTACGGCGTGCCTCGCGGGGAGCGCCAGGGGCTGGTGGATGGGCTGCTGGAGCTGACCGACTTGTCCTACAAGGAAGACGCCTTGGTGGACTCGCTGAGCAAGGGCATGCAGCAGCGGCTGGGGCTCGCGCGGGCGCTGGTGCACGATCCGAAGGTGCTCATCCTCGACGAGCCGGCGGCGGGCCTGGACCCGCGAGCGCGGGTGGAGCTGCGCGAGATCCTGCGCGAGCTGCAGAGCATGGGAAAGACCATCCTGCTCAGCTCCCACATCCTCAGCGAGCTCCAGGACATCTGCAATCGGGTGGGCATCATCGAGCGCGGCGTGGTGGTGGCCGAGGGCAGCGTCGAGGAGATCCTGGACCAGCTGTCCAGCTCGGGTCGCATCTCGCTGCGCACCGACGACAACGACGCGGCGCTGGAGTTGCTCGCCGCCCACCCGGCGATCAGCGGGGCTGGCGCCGATGCCGCCGACGCGACGCTGCTTTGGGTGACCCTGAGCGAAGTGGACGGCGACCTCGCGGTGGTCAGCAAGGTGCTGGCGCAAGGCGGTGTTGGGCTGCGCTTCCTCACCCGGGAGCGGGTGTCGCTCGAAGAGGCGTTCATGCAGCTCACCCAGGGCCTGGTGCAGTGAACCGGGCGCCCCGAGTCCAGAGCTAGTGCCCGGAGCGAGCACCATCCTCGAGCGCGAGGTGCTGCGCGGGCAGCGGCGCTGGCAGACGTTCGCGTTCCGAGGCGGGTTCGCGGCGGCGATGTTCGTCGTGTTCGCGGTCGGCTACCGGGACCTGACGCGCTGGAACGACTGGTCGCAGCCGAATCAACTCGCGTACGTCGGACAGCAGCTGTTCGAGGGCGCGATGTACGCGCAGTGGTGGCTGCTGGGCCTGTTGACGCCGGTGCTCGTGGCGCAGGGCATCGTGGAGGAGAAGAACCAGGGCACGCTCGACCTGCTCGCCATCTCGCGCCTCACCCCGGAGCAGCTGCTGCGCGGCAAGGTGCTGTCCAGCCTGTCCCACGTCGGGCTGCTGCTGCTCGCGGGCATGCCGCTGGTGGCGCTGTGCCTGGCGTTCGGCGGGATCTCGCCCTTGAGCATCGTGATCGCCTACGCCGCGACCGCGACCGCGGTGGTGTCCATCGCGTCCCTGGCGGCGTTCTTCGCGCTGTTCGCCCGGGGGCCCCTGGGCCCGCTGGTGCTGTCGTGGGGAGTCGCGTTTGCAGCGTGGCTCATCCTGCCGCTGCCGGGACTCTTCTCGGCCGACGACGACGACGCCTTCGGATGGAGCTCGCTCGCCTACGCCTTCTTTGAGGGGCTCGACCACCCGTCGCTGCTGATGCTGTGGCCGTGCGTCGTGTGGCTGGTCATCTCGGCGCTGGTGCTGCGCCTCGCCAGCCAGGTGTTCTCGGCGCTCATCGCCAGCGAGCACGGTGAGGACGAAGAAGCCGCCCTGCTCAGCATCGAGGTATGGGGGATCGAGCGGCTCCGCAAGCGCCAAGGGCTCCGCACCGCGATGCTGATGCTGACCTCGCCACTCCTGGCGTTCTGTGTGGCGCTGAACCAGCCAGGGTGGCTGCTGATCTTCAGCTTCGTGTGGTCGCTGGTCGCGCTCTACACCGGGCTCATCACCATCCTGCTGGTGTGCCGCACGGTGCTACTCAAGGCGGCCGGGTTTCGAGGCAAGCGGCGGCTCAACAAGGCGGAGAAGGCGGCGGTCGCGCAGGGTCCTCGGGCGCGGGGCGTGCGGCCCGCTGGCTCGCGGCAGGTGTGGGGAAACCCGGTGGCGTGGCGGGAGGTGGTCACCCGGGCCCACGGCGTCCTCGCGACCCTGGCGGGCAAGGGTTACATCGCTGCATTGCTGGGCCTGCTCGCGTTCGTGGCGCTCGCCCCTCGCTACGGCGTGGACCCTCAGTTCTTCTTCTTCCTATCGCTGTGCGGCTTTGTCGGCAGCGCGGCGTTGGCGGTGCTGGTGGCGACGTCCTCGATGGTTGGGGAGCAGCGGCAGGGCACGCTCGCGCTCCTGTGCGTCACGCCCATGGGAGGCGCAGGCATCCTCGGCGGCAAGCTGCTCGCCACCGTCGTCTACGTGGGCCCGCTGTTCGCGATGTCTACGATCAGCTGGCTCAAGGCCTCGCAGTGGTTCGGGTCCCGGGTGGACTACGGCAGCAGCGGCGTCCCGGACACCTCGCTGATGGTCTTGCGTACGCTGTCCACCATCTGGATCGCGTTCGCCGCCACGTTCTTCCTCGTCGCTGCCAGCTTGTGGCTGGCGGCCAGGATGCGCACGCCCACCAGGGCGTGGCTGGCGACCTTGGGGATGGCGGCGGTGCTCGCCGTGGGGCCTGGCTTTGCGCTGGCGCTCGCTCGCGGCCGAGGGGTGACGGCGCGGGTGGTCGCCTACATCAACCCCATCCTGCAGGAGGACTTCTTCCGGGCCGCGATGCCAGACGGCATCTGGGTCTCTGGCCTGGGCTGGTTCACGCTGGCGGTGCTGCTGCTGTGGCACAACGCGCGCACCTTGCCCCGGACCGCCCGGTGAACATCTCGCCCCTGGTGGTGGTCGAGCGGGAGCTCGTGCGGCTGGGGCGTCGCTGGCAGACCATGGCGTCGCGGGCGGGCTTCGCGGCGATGGTCTTCCTGTTCGTGGGCAGCATCTACATCGCGCAGCAGGCCGCGCAGTCGCTCATCAGCGTCACGGCCCTGGCTCAGATCGGCCGCGCCGTGTTCCTCACCTGGGCGGGCTCGCTGTTCGGGGCGGTCATCCTCATCACCCCAGTGCTGGTGGGGCAGGCGGTGCTGGACGAGAAGGAGGACCGCACCCTGGAGCTGCTGGCGATCACCCGGCTGACGCCCCGGAGGATCTTGTGGGGCACGCTGCTGTCGAGGCTGGTGATGGTGGAGAGCCTCATGCTCGCTGCGGCGCCGGTCCTCGCGGTGGTGCTGAGCTTCGGCGGCGTGGGGCCGATGGAGATGCTCAACGTGCTCGTGCAGGCCAACGTCACGATGGTCGTGGTGGGCGCGGTGGCCACGTTCTGCGCGCTGTACTCCCGCAGCGTCATCCTCGTCGCGCTCCAGACCTGGGGGTGGCTGTTCATGGCCAACCTGGTGTCGGGGATGCTCGCGGGCATCGGCACGCTGGGCGGTACGGGGCTGATGCTGGCGACGCCGTGGATGGCGTTCAGCGGGGTCGCGGCCCAGACGGGTCTGTCGCCGTGGATGGCGCTGGTGGTGCCGACCCTGAACTGGGGCTGCATCACGGCGGCGGTCATGCACGTCACGGTGCTGTGTTTCGAGACCCTGGCCCTGGGCGACAAGGAGACGAGCCAGCGCGACGCGGACCTGTCGTCGGGGTTCTGGAGGCTGGAGGCGTTCCGCCGCAAGCTCTGGCCGGCGGGCTTCGCGCTGATCTTCCTCTCGCCGCTGTTGTTTGCGCCGAAGCTGCTCAGCGCCGTGCCCGTGGTGCCCTACATCCTGATGTGGGGATGGTTCACCGCGGTGATGTGCGTGGGCGGGGTGATGCACCTGATGGGGGTGCGCAAAGGCGCGCTCAAGCGAGGAGCCGCGGCCGCGAGGGCGCAGAGGCGCTCAGGGTGGCGGCGGCTGTCGAGCCACTTTGACAAGGAGGACCGGTACGACAAGGAAGCGCAGGGGGGCTCGAGGGGACCCGAAGCCGGCACGGTGGCGGGCGCGTTCGCGGGGCGGACCCGCAGGCGCCGCTTGCTGTCGCCAGACCAGCGCAGGGTGTGGGACTTCCCCATCGTGTGGCGGGAGACGGTCACCGCCGCTCACGGACGGGTGCGCCGGGCGCTGTTCGTCTGGTACGCGCTGATCGCGTTTGTGGTGGTGATGGCGGCGGGTCTGGGCGGCTTCGAGGACCGCGGAGTGCCGATGCTGCTGGGCGGGTGGTCACTGGGGTGGGTTCCGCTGCTGACCCTCTTGCTAGCGACGTCGTCGGTGGTCGGTGAGCGGCGCGCCGGCACCCTGGAGCTGCTGTGCGTGACGCCGCTGAGCGGGTCGCGGATTGTGTGGGGCAAGCTGGGCTCGTTGGCGTTGCTGATCGGGCCTGGGTTCGTCATCGGTGGCGGGCTGCTGATGCTGGGCACGATCGGGCGCAACACCCCGCCCGCGCTGCCCGTGGCGCTGGGGCTGCTGTGGTTCGGGGTCATCAACGTGGTCATCGCGCTGATGTCGATGTGGCGGGCCCTGTCGGTGAAGACGCCGTCCCGGGCGTGGGTCGCCAACCTGATGACCATCGGGCTGCTGGGCTGGGTGCTGTCGGTGGTGACCGGCGCGCTGAGCGTGGCGAAGCCGCTGCTGGCGGCGTGGTCCATCGTCGTGCCGTTCGGCATGGCGGCGTACAACGAAGACCTGCTGCCGCTAGCGCTGCTCGGCTCGTCCCTGCTGTGGGGGCTCTACGGTCTAGTGCTGATGAGCGCCTGCGCCCAGCGGTTCTCGCGCCGGGCCGCGGACGGCTGACCGCGGTCTCGCTACTCGCAGAACCCGATGTTGTCGAAGGCCACGATCTCCCCGCCGGGCACGGGGTCGTAGATGACGATCTCCTCGAACGCGACGTTCTGGTAGGAGTAGAAGCCCCGCTCGTTCCAGGTGAAGTCGGGGTTGGTGAGGCCCCAGATCGAGTCGAGACCGCCGAGGTTCACGCCGTCCCAGAAGATGTCCGCGTTGTACTGCGGACCGTAGTTGGGGTTGACGCCGATGATGGTCCACAGCACGAGGGTCTGCGGGGTGGCGAAGCGCAGCGAGACCCCATCCACCGCCACGTCGGGGCTGGCGAACTGGCTGCCCTCGAAGGGACCGGGGTCGGTGCTGCTGTCGCGGAATCGGTAGGGCACCGAGCCGTCGGTGTTGCCCAGGATCTGGAAGCCCTCGATGCTGGTGGGGCCGATGGCGTCGCCCACCAAACCGCCTTCGAAGTCCACATAGCGCGCGACCCGCCCGTGGAATGCGCACTCCTCGTCGAGGAACTGGCGCAGGTTCTCGGGGAAGTCGGTCTCCGGCGAGAGCAGGGGCTTGTTGTCGCCCGAGCCGTCGCAGTCGTTGTCGATGCCGTCCGTCAGGTACTCGTAGTTGCCGGGGTAGGCGAGGATCTCGTTGTCGTCGCAGTCGCCGGCGCAGGGGGAGTAGCCGTCGCCGTCGTCGTCGGTGGTCTCGCCGTTGCCCGCCTCCTCGTCCCAGAAGAACGCGCCATCACAGTTGTTGTCGATGCCGTCGCAGATCTCCTCGGCGTCCAGGTTGCGGGTCGGGTCGTCGTCGTCGCAGTCCGCGCAGACCGGCGTGCCGTCCTCGTCGTCGTCGATGAGCTCTTCGCCCGGGATGTCGCCGTCGCAGTCGTTGTCGAGGCCGTCACAGATCTCCGGCGCCGAGCTGCTCACGCTGGGCACGTTGTCGTCGCAGTCGAAGCACTGCGGGACGCCATCTTCGTCCGCGTCGATGACCTCTCCATCCGAGAGCCGCCCGTTGCAGTTGTCGTCGCGCCCGTCACACACGTCGTCACGGTTTGGGTGCACCAGCGGGTCGGTGTCGTCGCAGTCGTCGGGGGCGCAGTAGCCGTCGCCATCGCCGTCGCAGAGCGCGGAGTTGCAACCGGGAAGCGCGAGCAGCGCGAGGAGAGCGGGGAGGAGGAGGCGCTTGAGCATGAGGAAAGCGTACCTTGCGCGGAGCGTGCCGACCTGCCCGTACACTCTGGCCGGATGCGGACCGCCCGCCGACCCCTGCTGATCGCCCTCGCCCTGGCTGCCCTCGCCGCCGTGCGCATCGTCGTGTTCGCCTTGCGGGACGCCCGGCCGCTCTACGGAGGCTGGGAGGCGGCAGATCTGCAGCGCTCGATGTTCTATCACTACGGCTTGCGGGGCCATCTGGACTGGGGGTTCTGGGAGCAGGTGGGCCGGGACGGCTTCAAGCCGCCGCTCTGGTACGGCGGGGTGCCGCTGCTGTACTGGTGGAAGGACTCACTGCGCGCGCTGGACTACCAGGTGCTCAACGCGGGGTGTGCGTTTCTGCTGGTTCTAGGCTGCTTTGTCCTGGGGCGACGGCTCGGCGGTGAGCTGAGCGGCGTGCTGGCGGCAGCGCTGTGTGCGTTCTTGCCTGGGATCGCCTGGCGGCTGCCGATGATCGGAGTGGAGCCGATGCACGCGGTGCTGCTGCTGGGCTGCGTGCTCGCGGTGGTGCGGTTGGTCGACGCCGCGCGGGGCGGTGGAGCGGCGCTGCGCTGGGGCATGGCCCTGGGCGGCATCGTCGGGATAGGCGCGTTGATGAAGTGGAACTTCGCCGCGTACGCGGTGGCTCCGGTGGCGGTGGCGCTGGTGGGCATGGGCGGGCGCGGGCGCAAGGCGGCGATCGGAGGCGTGGCGGTGGCGGTGACGGTGGCGGCGGCGCTGTTCGTGCCGTGGGCGTTGGGCGTGGCGGATCTCGCGGACGTGCTCAACCAGGGGGCGACGGGCGAGTCGGACGGCGCGGGGCTCGGGTTCTATGCGGGGGAGCTGGGGCGGCGCAGCCTCGGCGTGGTGGGCTGGCTCGCGGTGGTGGTGGCCGCGGCGGGCGTGGCGTTCCG
>Ga0222662_1000264_pt1 | contig 48249 bp, 37 predicted proteins | sample AntAcemetagen600_FD_179821 | JGI IMG/M metagenome (GOLD analysis project Ga0222662, IMG submission 179821) | Saline water microbial communities from Ace Lake, Antarctica - #600 | ecosystem: Environmental > Aquatic > Non-marine Saline and Alkaline > Saline | place: Antarctica: Ace Lake... | reverse complement strand
GCAGGATAGATCCCATGCTTCTCAAGAGTGATGCTCACGCCTTTGCTTGTGGCCTCTTTCAGGATGGCCAGCTTGTCCTCTTTGCTGAATTTTCGTCTGTTCATGTCCATGATATTACAGTCTTTAACGTAGAATCATGTCCGAATTTCTAGGGGGCTGTTACAATACCTTTAATCAGTATGCGACCGACTTGAAAAAGAAAGCGTAGAAAATTGCCAACTCCTAAACTTGAAAAACACATCATGGAAAAACGAACTAAAAACATCCTTGGAACTTAAAAACACCTCCAAGGTCATCGGAATATCAAATGTAGATGGATGAAAAGGACAGAGTCGAAATCATCGTTTGCAAAGTCGGTTCGACTATTCTTCATTACGATGGACGTGCCATTAATGATTTGCATCAAATGCTTAAAGAACATGGAGATTGGATGGAAATATAATTGAAAATGTTTGTTTCATGGGTCACAGTTTCGATGTTAACGGAGCCCAGTCACAAATAGTATGCAAAATAATTATCATTTTCCTTCCGGTAAAACCAACAATGGAACGGTAGTATGGTAGGCCATTTCGTGTGTATGATTCATTCCAAAGATAGTTTCGATGAACGAATGTTCACGATAAACCATCGCAACCATATCATTGTCACTCTTCTTATCCATGTAATACTTGATACCCGCAAGAATATCTTTAGCCACTATACGCTTGTATGTACAATCAACCTCAGGCTCAAACAGGTGCATTTCCCGTCTTGTTTCCAGCACCTTTTCATAACTTGGTTTACCAGTTCCTTTTTCAACGTGAGCCAAACGAACATCAGCCTCAAACATCATAGCTATTTCCTTTACAAGATCAAGCGCATCATCATCGGCAATTTCATGTAAATCTGAGCACAAAAGAATGTTTTTTAAATGCTTAAATTCTGCCTTTTCTGGAACAACCAACATTGGAATTCCTCTCAGTTCTTGCATTAAGTTTACGGTGTAACTTCCTAAAAGCAACTCCTGTAATCCAGAGGCTCCACGTGTTCCAAGCACAATCAAATCGAATTTTCTCTCCTTAATGAATTGTAAGACCTCTTCTATAAACTCCCCTTGCAACACATGACTTTCTATGTTCTTCGCTTCCAATCCAAACTGTTTCACCATTTTGGCTTTCGTATCCTTCATGGCAGAAACCGTGGTTGCCACCTTTACGCCTTCAAGCACTTCGCTCCTATCATATGCATGAAAAATATGAATGGTTGCTTTGGCCTGTTTCGCCAATTGGCCAGCGTACTCTAAAGCGTTTCTAGAATTGTGCGAAAAGTCAAATGGAACGAGGATATTTTTCATATTTCAAATTAGAACAGAAAGTTAGACATCTAGGCTAACTTTCGTCAGCTTACTGCAAATCTGTAATACTATATCTTCGAATCCAAGTAATGCAGGACAGAAAATACATTCGTTTTCAATTTGTAGCTGTCGCAATAGGTGTTCTCCTACTTGGCATCAAATTCTTGGCCTTTTACTTAACCAACTCAAATACAATATTTTCAGATGCAATGGATGTTGAAATGTTCATTCATACAGACCCTTGCATACCTACTTCGTGCCGTATCTGTAGTAAAAGTGATTGTAAAGTGAGGAAAAAACCTTTTGAGGAACGCATTACTTGGCAACTCGAAAATGTGCTAGAAAACCTGAAGCATAAATGAAGAATTGGCGTGAACTGCTTTGCGACCGTTGGGATTCTGACAAATGGAACTCCTTTTTCAATTCCGTTCCGCTAGCTCAGAATCCAACAAGAAAACCGCAAAATAATCCATGCCTTAAACTAAAAAAGCTCCAAATAAATCGGAGCTTTTTGTAGCGAGAGGCGGAATTGAACCGCCGACCTCAGGGTTATGAATCCTGCGCTCTAACCATCTGAGCTACCTCGCCATTTTTCGGGGTGCAAATATAGTATCTCCCTTATCATGTCCAAAGCTAATATTGCGGTATTAGAGACTAAGTATTACTAATTTTTATATCTTGGCACGATGCGCTCCTCATAAGCGCTGTAACAACTTGATTATCAATGAAAAAGGTAGAAGCTGAATATACCGTCAACACATCGCCTGGAGTCTTATTTGCTAGACTTAGCACAGCGAGTGGTTTAGCCGAATGGTTTGCCGATGATGTTAAAATAGACAAAGATGGTCTTTACCATTTCAGTTGGGATGGTGAAGAAGAGGTTGCCAAATTGCTTAGCAAGAAGAATGGCGATTTTGTAAAGTACCATTGGATGCACCTTGAAGACGGTACATTCTTGGAGTTTAGATTAAAAACAGATCCACTCACAAGAGACCTTGCCCTAATAATAACCTACTTTGTTGAGGAAGATGAAGAGGAAGAAGCAAGAATGCTTTGGGATAATCAAGTTGAAGAATTACTTCACGTTTTAGGTTGCTGATAACCCTCACTTTTCGCCTTTTTTTTTCATGCAATTGAGGGAAGCTATCATCGATTCAAAATCAGTTGCCCTGCCGTTTGCGGTGGGGCTTTTTGTTTATAGTCTGATTGGGCTGAGTATTTTCCTTTTGCTAGGAAAGGAAGAAACGCATCAGTTTCTCAATTCATATCACACTCCGTATCTAGATTTATCATTTAAGTATATAACGCATATTGGGCATGGCTTTATGCCTATTATAGCTTTTGTCTTATTGCTTTTAGTAAGATATTCTTGGGCTTTGGGCATGGGGGTTTCAAGCTTATTTATGGGCATATTCGTTCAAACACTTAAACGGTCTGTATTTGCTGGGGATCACCGCCCAGCCATGTTCTTCCAAGATGGTGGACTGCCAAGCATTGAAGGTATCGACCTTATGCTTCATCACAGTTTTCCTTCTGGACATGCAGCAACGGCACTTTGCATGTGTTTAATGCTTGCCTTTTTCGTGAAACAGAAATGGGCAACCTGTTTTTTCTTGATTCTGGCTTTGCTAACCGCGTTCTCGCGTGTTTACATTTCGCAACATTTTATACAAGACACAATAGTTGGCGGCTGGATTGGTTTCATCATGGCGTATTTAGGATACCTTTTCATTGTCCATTATGCCGAAGTAAATCCTAACTCAAAACTGAACAAGAGACTTTGGCCATCTTAAACGGGAATAGAACATTCATTTCAGTTGCCATTTTTCTGGCTGCGCTCCTACTCTTCGTTCCGTTTTTAGGGAGTTCTCACTTATTCGATTGGGACGAAATAAACTTTGCCGAAGCAGCGCGTGAAATGCTGGTTACAGGCGAATACAGCTATGTCCAAATCAATTTCAAGCCTTTTTGGGAAAAGCCACCTCTCTTTATTTGGATGCAAGCATTAAGCATGTCCGTTTTCGGTGTAAACGAATTTGCGGCTAGGTTTCCCAATGCTATCTGCGGAGCAATAACCTTAGTCGTTCTGTTCAACATCGGAAGTAAACTCATTTCTAACCGATTTGGGTTGCTATGGGTTTTAGTTTATGTCGGTTCGCTTTTACCTCAATTCTATTTCCGGTCCGGAATAATCGACCCATGGTTTAACCTATTCATATTTCTTGGAATTCATCAACTCATTATTGCTACCGAAGGTGAAATATTGGACAAAAAACGGCTTAGCGTTTCAGCACTCCTGATTGGCTTAGCTGTTATGACTAAAGGGCCAACTGCAGTTGGATTAGTCGGGATTTGCGCAGCAGTTTATTTCATCACTTCTTTTAAGAAGCATAAATGGAAGTTGGTTGATGCAATAGTTTACCTATCTGTTGTTCTATTTGTTGGCTTTTCCTGGTTTCTCATTGAAATAGCCCGTGGCCATGGTTACGTAATTCAAGAAGCCATCGATTACCACATTCGCTTGTTTTCTGAGAGCGAAGCTGGACATGGACAACCATTTTATTATCACCCAATAGTGTTGCTAGTTGGCTGTTTTCCAATGTCGCTGTTCCTCATTTTCAGTTGGACAAGAAAGTCTGAATCCCCTTCAGAAATCATGCACTATAAAAAGTGGATGACCATTCTATTCTGGGTTGTGCTGATTGCTTTTTCAATTGTTAAAACAAAGATTGTCCACTACTCCTCGCTTACTTATTTCCCAATGTCGTTTTTGGTAGCATGGTTTGTTCACTATACTGTTGAGAAAAGAATTGTATTTAAGTTTTGGCAACAAGCGACTCTTATCCTATTCGTTTTTCTTCTCGGAACAGGATTTATACTTCTGGGCATATTGGATATGATTAAAGAACCGTTGTTGGAACTTCTGAAAAATGACAAATTAGCACTCGGCATTTTCAGTCAACAAATTCCAGATGGCAGGTTTGATTTTCTAATTGGAGTTTTCTTTCTCATTGGTGGAATTGGTGCCGTCATTTTCATTAACAAAACCAAAAGTGCTATTCTAAGTCTATTTGGAGTTTCTTTAGTAACAGTAACCTTACTTTCGACAGTTATCGTACCCAAAATTGACAGGTACACTCAAGCATCACTGTTCGGTTTTTACAAGGAAAAGTCTACAATTGCTTACATAAAACCGGTTGCCTTTCATTCTTATGCCCATTTATACTATGGGAAGAGAACTCCAGTTGCAATTGAAACAGATGACGAGCTTCTTTGGATGGTTCACGGCCAAGTTGACAAGCCCGTTTATTTCATTGTTAAACCTAGAGACGTTGAATCGACACTTGGTTTTTTTCCTAATCTAAGGGAAACGGACAGAAAAGGCGGTTACATTATTTTGGAAAGAACTGATAAAAACTATCCTTTCTTGGAAGTTCCAGCTCCATAGATTTTAGACTTTACCAATCCCCACATGTGGAGTCTGTGCATAAATGAAGTTTTCAGAACTCCCAAACCATAAGTTACGCTTCGGCTAAAATTGATGGAAGAAGCTTCCTCAAAATATTTGGTGGGGCAGGTTACTTCGCCAATTTCAAACCCAGCCATAAAAACCTGACTGGCCATCTGGTTATCAAACACAAAATCGTCCGAATTGGCTTCAATATCAATGGCTTCAATCACCTCTCTTGAAAACGCTCTGTAACCAGTATGATACTCTGATAATTTCTGATCAATCAGAATGTTCTGCGTGAGCGTTAAAAACCGATTGGCGATGTACTTGTAGATTGGCATTCCGCCATTTAATGCACCTTTACCAAGAATTCGCGATCCAAAAACAACGGGATAAACACCATTAGCAATCATGTAACTCATCGCGTGAATGAGTTTGGGCGTGTATTGGTAATCTGGATGAAGCATAATAATGATGTCTGCCTCAAGATCCATAGCCTTTGCGTAGCACGATTTCTGGTTTCCACCATAACCACGGTTCTTTTCGTGCTTAACTATATGTTTGATCCCTAGCCTCTTGCCCACCTCAACTGTATTATCAGGACTGGCATCATCAACCAACACTACATCATCCACAATATCAAACGGGATTTCGTTGTAGGTGGTCTCTAACGTTTGAGCTGCGTTATAAGCAGGTAATACTACAATTACTTTTTTACCGTTAATCATCGGGCAGCAAAAGTAACTGATCACAAGGTCTTTCGCATCCGCCAAAATCACCCCGTATATTTGACGTAGTAAAAGCAATCATTTGTGAAGAAACTCCATAAGCTCATCCTCTCGTCCTACATGGGGCCATTTGTGATGACATTCTTCATTTCCCTTTTCATTCTCTTAATGCAATTCCTTTGGAAGTACATTGATGATTTGGTTGGAAAAGGGCTTGAATGGCACGTTATCGGTGAGTTGATGTTTTACGCTTCGGCCAGTTTAGTGTCTTTAGCGCTTCCGCTTTCTGTTCTTATTTCGTCCATAATGACAATGGGGTCGCTTGGAGAACACTATGAGCTGGTCTCGTTGCGGTCAGCAGGCATTTCTTTGGGAAGAGTTATGTATCCCCTCATTATTTTCTCCATCGCTATTAGCGGGTTAGCATTCTATTTCTCAAACAACCTTTTACCCATTGCCAATCTAAAAATGGGTACACTTCTGTACGATATCAGGCACAAAAAGCCAACAATGGATTTGCGACCAGGTGTGTTTTACAAAGGGATTGACAACTATTCTATTCGAGTAGGCTCTAAAGGTGATGATGAAGTTTCTCTGTATAACGTACTGATTTATGACCACACAGAAAACAAGGGTAACAACAAGGTTATTACAGCAGATTCGGGAAGGATGGAATTTGAAGGCGACCGATACCTGATGCTGACACTTTTTAACGGAAACAGCTACGAACAACAGGACAATCGAAGTCGGGAAGAACGCACCTATCCGCATATGCGCAATCAGTTTCAGAAGCAGATCATTCGGTTTGATATGGCTGAATTTAGCATGCGTAGAAGTAATGAAGACATTTTTAAGGACAATTATAAGATGCAAAGTCTTGGACAATTGACCCAGAACATTGACACCTTAAACGCGAGTTTAGTTGATAGAAAGGTGAATTTTTATCAAAACTTGAATAGGAACTTTACTGCACTAAAATCGGACACTTCAAAACTAATTCCCCACGCTAAAGAGTACAATACTGTATTAGGAATGTTTGATGAACCCCAGCATTCACGAATTGTAGAAGCTGCCCTAAACATGGCTAGAAGTACCCGCTCTTATACACATTCAGCCAAAGATGACATTGCTGCCAGAACTACGCGCGTAGATAGATATTGGATTGAAGTTCATCGCAAATTCACACTTTCCATTGCTTGTCTTATCCTTTTCTTTATTGGTGCGCCACTAGGTGCTATTATCAGAAAAGGTGGGCTAGGAATGCCTACTGTGTTCTCAATTGTATTCTTCCTCATTTACTATTTGCTATCAATAACCGGTGAGAAATTTGCCAAGGAAGGACTTTGGACAGTAGCTGAGGGCATGTGGCTTTCTTCGGCAATATTATTTCCAGTTGGTCTGTTTTTGACGTATAAAGCCACTACCGATTCCAAAATTTTTGAATGGGAATCTTATTTCAAACCGGTGAAACTCATATTTGAGTCGATTCGCAAAAAACTGAACCCAAGTGCGGATTCTTCAAGTTTGTCTTAAACCACCTTATCCTAAGGTAGATGGCGGGTGCATTGCAATCGCTGCAATTACTGAGAGTTTGTTGATGGCCGAACACTCCGTGAAAGTTCTGTGTATGTCTACGCACAAGCATCCATTCAATACTGCAAAAGTTCCTTCTGAAGTTTTGAAAAAAACCAGTATAGAAGCTATTGAAGTAGACACCCGAATCAAACCATTTGACGCGTTTCTGAATCTATTTTCATCAAACTCCTACCACATTGAGCGCTTTTACAGCAAGGATTTTGAACTTAGATTAACAGAAATTCTGGAAGAAGATGACTTTGACATCATTCATTTAGAAAGCATTTTCTGTACACCATATTTGAACAGAATTCGATCAAAATCGAAAGCAAAAGTGGTTTTACGAGCTCATAATATTGAGTTTGAAATATGGAAGCAGCTGGCAAACCAGGAAATAAATCCATTAAAAGGGTGGTATTTAAATCTGCTTGCTGAGCGTTTAAAAACGTACGAAATCAAGTTGTTTAGTCAGGTAGATGCCCTTGTTCCCATCACAAATGAGGATAAAGCGGGAATGACTAAACTTGGTGTTTCAGTTCCGATGGAGGTTGTCCCGATTGGGATGGACGTAGATAAAATTGAGTCCAAAAACCTACAGTCACAACCCCTCAAATTGTACCATTTGGGAGCTATGGATTGGTCTCCAAACGTGGAAGGAATAACATGGTTTTTAGATGATATTTGGCCGCTTATCAGCTCCAAATTCCCTTCAATTTCGTGCTCATTGGCTGGAAGAAAAATGTCTCCATCTCTCCTATCTCGCTCAAATGGAAAACTTATGATTAGTGGAGAAGTTTCCAATATTTCGGAGTTCATATCAGATAAAAATATTGCCATTATTCCTCTCCTTTCAGGAAGTGGAATGAGGGTGAAAATTGTAGAAGCCCTTGCTTTCAAGAAAGTTGTTATAACCACAACATTGGGTGCTACAGGAATTTCATTTGATGACGGTATAAATATTCTCATAGCAAATACGCCAAGTGAATTCGTTGAGAAAATTGGCATGTTAGAAGCGAACCCTTCTCTTATCAATAGTATAGGATTGGAAGCTAGGAAATTAGCTGAAACTGAATTTGACCTAAAAAGTCTAAGTTCAAAATTGAGCTACTTTTACTCCAACCTCTGAAGAAACGATTTGCGCCTTTTTGTTCTGCTTTCACGATTTCCCTATCCGCTTGAAAAAGGCGACAAGCTGAGAGCGTTCCACCAACTCCGTATTCTTTCCAAACATCACCAAGTATTTCTATGCGCATTGCATGAAAATGACTTGGATAAAAGTTGGATTGAAGAGGTCAAACAGTACTGTACCGAACTTAAAACAATTCACATTTCGAAATTCAATCAAGTTATTAATCTTGGTTTTTCAATTCTTGGAAATGAGCCTTTTCAAGTCGCTTACTTCTATCAGAAACTCGCTCAGAAGGAAGTGCTTTCGTGTATCGAACAATGGAAACCCGATGCCATTTATTGTCAGCTTTTACGTACCGCGAAGTATGTAGAGAATATAGATAATACTCCAAAAATCATTGATTTTCAGGATGCCTTTTCAAAAGGAATTGAACGCAGACTGGAAACCGACTCGTGGTATTGGAAGCCAATTCTGAACTCAGAATTAAAACGTCTGAACCGTTATGAGGAACAGGTTTTCAAGACATTTGACCATTGCACCATCATTTCAGAACAAGACCGCAATCAGCTTCCGTTTACCCAACGAAATGAAGTGAAAATCGTTAGAAACGGAGTAGAACTGGATGATTTCTCGCCATCCTCCGAAACGAAATCTGTTGATGTACTTTTTGCAGGAAATATGGGCTATCCGCCAAATGTGGAAGGTGCTGTGTTTCTTGAAAATGAAGTTATGCCACTAGTCAGAAAGCAGATTCCTGAAGCCAAGTTGATGTTGGCCGGAGCACGACCAGACCAGAAAGTAAAAGAGTTAGCAAACGAATACACGGAGGTAACAGGTTGGGTGGATGATATGCGCGACTGCTACGCCAAAGCAAAGGTTTTTGTGGCGCCAATGATGATTGGCACTGGGCTCCAGAACAAATTGCTAGAGGCGATGGCCATGCGCATTCCGTGCGTTACATCAACTTTGGCAAATAATGCTTTACACGCCAAAGCCAATGAGGAAATCTTAATTGCTGAGACTGCACAAGAATATGCGAATCACATTCTAGAACTTTTAGACAACTCTAGCAGATCTGAGCAAATTGCAACCGCTGGACACAATTTAGTTACTGAGCATTTCAGTTGGGAAGGAGCTACAAAGCCATTGCTGGAAATTTTAGCTCCCTAATCCCCCAAACTGGGACAACCTATCCGAGCAATCCTCTACGCGCGTATTTCCTAGGGCGTATTTCCATACGCCCCTACAGGTGGATACTGGATAGTTCAGAACTTCAGACTGCGTCATAAACCAATACAATGCTTAAAGTATTCGGATGGGAATAAGGGGGAATTGTCAAATACGCCAAGGATGGAAAATGAATTTTATTTGTGACGTAGACTCACGTAGGGGCGTATGGAAATACGCCCAATCAAAAAAAGGGGACAGCAGTAAACCCCTACCGAATGGACTTAAAATGTTTGATGGTTGCTGCAACGGCAGTTTTTGTATCCGCAGGTAACTTGTCTTCCGCAAACGGGTGTTTTCCGCCAAACGTGTGATTACCGTTTTCAATCAGCAATAGGTCTGAATTCCTACTCAATTCATTCAAATTCTTAGCATCTACAAAAGGTACCGTTGTATCGCCTGTTCCGTGAATAAATAATGATGACACCTCAATCTTTTCGCAGCTTCGCTCAAGATTATAGCGTTCTTCTTGGGCAAAATAATCTTCTACAAACTGATAGTACATCGGCATTTGCTGATTAGTGCGTGCATTTGGCACGTACACTACACCATCACGTTTCCAAGCATTCAAATCTGCTGCCGTCCGTTTCATGTCTCCAATAGAGTTCCAAGTCACCAATCCCCGCACTAGTTTGTTTTCTGCCGTTTTAGTAATGGACACTCCTCCTCCTCTACTGTGTCCGAATAAGAAAATTTGTTCTCTATTTAATTGACATTCAGGAAAAAGCGTTCCATCTGAAATACCTTGAATGACTTGCTCTGTATCGAAAAGTTCCTTGTGATAATTGTTGTTTCCAAATGCTTCCAGATCAGCAAAGTCAGTCGGGTTATCCACCGTAGTACCGTCATGGGTAAAATTGAAACTGATAAATGCAAAACCTGCTTTCGCCATCTCAGCACCAACCGTTGGAAAGTGTCCCCAATCTTTAAACCCCTTGAATCCGTGAACAAAAATCACAATAGGTTGGTTTGAAATTTGCGTGTTGCAACGAAGGTCAACCAACATTGGTCTGTTATTTGAACCTGTAATCTGCGATGTAATAAGTTGAATCATTCTCAGTTTAATCTGCGTACGAAGTTAACGCCATGAAACCATTCCTTTTTTCATTTCTTCTCCTCTTCGCCCTTGGCGAGGAAACTTCTGCGCAGCACCGAGAATGCAAAGATTGTGTTGAATGGAAGGAAGGCCAACGGCTGAAATGGTCGGACTTTAAAGGAACACCCAAACGGTTATCCCAGAACGAAGCTTTGACAGATAGTGGCATGTCTATAGCTTTGAAATGTGACAACAACACATCTGAAGTAATCGTAAAATGCTTTTTTGACCGAACCAAAAGCTGGACAAAAGACAATAAATCAGCATACCTACTCGCTCACGAACAATTACATTTCGACATTACAGAACTATTTGTACGAAAACTACGCAAGCAACTGGCGGGACTTGGAAGTGACTGTCAAAAATTGAACGACCACGTTGAGAAGTACTACAACGAAAATTACAAAGAATACGTAGCTTATCAAGATGCTTACGACCGCGAAAGCGAGCACAGCATTGACAAAAAAAAGCAAGCTTACTGGGAGCAAAAAGTTGCCAAAGAGTTAGAAGAACTTAAACCGTTTGCTTCTTTAGCAACCAACTAACGGTAGCTTCTGGCAATCAAAGTCTTCAGGTTACACTCGCTGTCATCGAATTTGAGTGAATATGCTTGATTAGTACGTCTTATCATAAAACGTGGCTTATCGTATAGTTTCGCATACTTATTGAACTAAAAAGCTCTAAAGAATAACTTCTACAGACGGTACAAAATAAAATCTTGTAGGAAGATTGAAATAATGCGGAACGGAATTATCTTTCTACTCGATCTAAGACCATTACGCGAACAAGATTATTGTGCATGTGGAAACATTGCTTTTTACTTCTAATAGGGATAGGGAACTGGTACATATCTTATTGTCAGGTTTCTTTTAACGAAGAATCTGTTCAATCTGGAATCTCGCATTCTCACGTACATCTATTTCAAATAGGAGGCGGAGTAGCAATATTTGATTTTGATAACGATGGTTGGGAAGACATCTATTTCACCGGGGGAGAACAATCCGACAAACTCTATCAAAACCTCGGTACAGGCCAATTTCAGGATATTACGATTGCATCTGGTATATCAGCATTTGCAGAGGTAGAAACCTCTGGAGTTACAACAGGGGATATTGATAATGATGGTCACAGAGAAATTCTCGTAACTAGTCTGCTTGGTGATCCTAACATACTTCTTTACAATAATGGCGATGGTACATTCCAACAAATACCTCTCCCTGAAAGTGGAACAGATTACTGGTCTGCTGTTGCGGCATTTGGTGATGTTAACCAGGATGGATTCCTAGACATTCTGATTGGAAATTACATCTACGAATCCGGTTTTATTCAAGAGAATGGTAACCTCGTAGGTTTTGACCACGAGTGCTCCGCAAATCGTTTATACTTAAACAACGGAGATTTAACCTTCTCGGACGTTTCAAACATATATGGAATTGATGATACAGGCTGTGCACTAGCGGTAGCCTTTACCAATTATGACAATGACTCGGATGTTGATATTATGGTAAGTAACGATTTTGGAGAATGGGGTCAGCCAAATCAATTATTTCAGAACGATTATCCTGCGGCTTTCTTTACCAATGTAAGTGTACCACAAAACATGGATTTTTCGATGTATGCAATGGGTATTGCAATTGGCGATTATGATAAAGATCTTGACTTAGATTACTACCAAACCAACATTGGTAGAAATAGGCTGAGTGAGAATGGGCCAAATGGTTTTATAGACGTAACTGAATTTGCAGGAGTAGAGAACGATAGTTTAGATGGATTAAACACAACTAGCTGGGGTACTTTTTTTGCCGATTTGGATAATGACAGTTGGCTTGATTTATTTGTAGCCAACGGTGTAATTCCCGCAGCACAATTGATAGCTAATGTAGCTCTAGACCCTAATAAGCTCTATCATAACTCTGGAGATGGAACATTTGAAGACATAACGGCCTCTGCAAATGTTGGTTCCGTATTAAAAGGCCGAGGTGCTGCTTATGGTGATTTAGATAAAGATGGCAAACTAGATATTCTGGTAAATAACCTTAGTAATGGCCAAGAACAGTCTCAGGTCAATCTATTCCATAATACCACCATAAATACAAATCACTGGCTAGGCGTAAAACTCACTGGAGTTCAGAGTAATAGAGATGCATTTGGGTCACATGTTAAAATTGTCCTTGGAAACGATTCTTGGATACAAGAGTTAAGCGGAGGGGATAGTCATGCATCTCAAAATAGCTCGATTATTCACTTTGGGCTTGGGGCAAATTCAGTTGCTGATAGTATTGTTGTGATTTTCCCGAGCGGATCTGAAACCGTTTTAACAAACGTGCCTGCAGACCAAATAATAACGGTAGTTGAGGATGTTTTAACCAGTTATACAACAACTTCCGCACAGCGGAAAATTGACTTAATCAAGTCAAATTACGGGTACACATTAAGTATAGCTTCCACGGAATTTGAAGAGACTTTGTCTTTAGATTACATTGACCTTGCTGGGCGTCTGGTAAAAACTGAACGTGTAATCTTAAAGCAAGGAAATAATCAGCATTTGGTAACTGCTCCTGAGGCGAAAGGGATATACCTTCTATCGCTTCGTGGTAAAGACTTCAAATGGAGCGAGAGAATTATTTTCACCGAAGATTAACGCTCGGCATCATGCGAATAACTCCCTCCGGTCAATCAAAATCTTTGGTTTACGTTCGTTCTCGTTGAACTTAAGTTTATTGATTTCCTCGTTACTCGCCAAGATTAAACGCGGTTTAACTCGAAGTTTGCCACTTAACTTCTCCAGCACTTTAGATTCTGCATTTTCTCCACGAAGAAGTGCTTTCACTACCACTTCATCCAAGCCAAGTTCATCGCTGTGTAATTCCACAACAAAGTTGGCAACTTCAGGTATAGCATTCAATTCGTCAATAATGGTATTCGGATAAAGCGAAGTGCCTTTCAGTTTCACCATTTGCTGCTTGCGCCCAACCACAGGGCCAAGGCGTGGAGTATTCCGTCCGCAGCTACAAGGTTCATTGTAGTAATGACAGACATCACCAGTACGAAAACGAAGCACAGGTGTGCCTTCTACTCCTAAAGGCGTAACCACCACTTCACCACTCTCTGTATTTTTCACTTGGACGCCATCATCATTCAATACCTCTACAAACATAAGTTCAGGCTGCAGATGAACTCCGTTTCCTGCTTCACATTCTGTAAAAGCCGTGGCCATTTCGGTACTCGCGTAAGTCGAGAAAAGCTGCACATTCCATTGCTCCGTTATACGCTGCGCGAGATAGTTGGGCTGAAGGTTTACATCACGAACAGCTTCACCAATACACACAATCTTCTTTACACTCGTCTTGTTCGGGTCTATTCCATTTTCAAGAGCGTATTTTATAAGTCGAGGAATAAAACTTGGCACCGCCACCAAAACCGTTGGACTAAATCGCTGAATACTTTCCCATTGTAACTGCAACGCACCCGGTCCTGAACGGATGATGCGCGCGCCCAACTCATTAGCGCCAAGGAAATATGCCAGCCCAGCCATGAAACGCTTGTCTATGGTGGTCAACAATTGAAACGTATCGTCTTTCGTGCAACCAGCTAACACGTAAGAACCAGCTTCATTCACACCTAAGCGATTCAAGTCTTTCTGAGTAAGATAACTAGCCACCGAACCACCCAATGTGCCAGATGTGGTTACAATATCACGCACATCGGTCATCGGTACGCAAAGAAAATCCTCATTGCGACTAGCGATATCATCCTTCTCCGTAAAGGGGAAATTCTGAATATCTGAAAGCTCCTCAAGCACCGTAGCTTCTGGTCCAGCCCAAGCAAGCTGATCTTTATAGTACCAGCTATTTTTTTTCAAATATTGGATGTGCTCATTCAACGATTTCAACCAATAATTCTCACGTGCCAGTTGGCTTGTTTCTATTTGTTTCAATGGCATAGCTCCAAATTTTCTTTAATCTTCTTCCGTTCCTGCTCCGATGCTACTTCCTTACTCAAGCTGAGTTCATAATAGCCTTTCGCTTTTTCAAAATTTTCCTGCTCAAGATAATAATCTCCCAACATGAAATAAGTAATGTAACTCTCAGAATTGCTATTAATAAATTCATCTTCCAAAGCAGGATTCCATTCAATTTCCTTTCCTAGAGCAACCTTGCCAAATAACCGATTCTTGAGTTCCTTGTAGCGTAGAAACTTCTCGTAAGAGTTGGAAAACAGGAAAGCATCTGATGGAATGATGAGGGAATCACAGTAAAGGTTTGAGGTTTGAGGTTTCAGATTTGAGGAATCAGACTGATTCTCTGCTCTCTCCTCTTTCCTCACTGCACTTTTATCAAACACTTTATTCAAATCATAACAGATAAATTCACCCAACTGAAACGGGTTTGTGCTTACCCATAATAGACGCTTTTCAGGTTGAAAAACAATGCCATGATGTGCTAAAAGCTGATTGATGGCCTTTGGGTTTCCCATTCCCAATTCAGCATTGTCTAAACCCTTCTGGTTTCGCAAAATCTCAACAGACTCATTCGGGTTAATCGGGAAATTAGATTCCAGTAATTGATTTAAACGCTGAAAGCGGTAATCAGAATCTGAATCTTTTATATTCTTCACATTGACGGAGTCGTTCTTAAACGCTTCACTCTGATAGTGATTCGCGCAGGTTACCCGACTGTCCCTTGGCCGGTAGATATCAATCTTATCGGGCGATTTTTCAATAATGGCCGCTGCTTTATCATCCGCAGAAGCAATCAGTATAGACTCAGAAACAAACGTCTCTCGAGATTTGGCAATGGCATAGGCCTCATCTATTGTTCGGGCATATTGCAAAATCTCTCTTGCGAGAATCGAAATTGGTGTTTTTGCACCTGTAGGAACGGAGCTTTTAGCCGCATTAAGTGTGACTGTTAAGCCGTGCTCATTCATTCCCGATACAACCCCCATAAACCCTGCCCAAGTAATACTCGCAAACGCGTAACCGCTATCTGGTTTCATGAAAAGAATAATCTTGTCTTGGGCAAAATCATCGCCCATATAGAAATCGAAATTGCGGCCAACTACAAGACTAGAATCTTCGGAATACTGATTCCAAACTGCAAAGCTTGTGCAGCCCACAATGCTCAAATCTTGTAAAGCATGGCCAATATCGTGAGCTGCGTGATAGTTTAGAATTCGGCTGTATTTATCGCCAATAAAATCGAACTCATCTGAGAACGATTGAGAAACTCCGTAAATTTCTTTTTGGAGCTCGGCAGAAATGTGTTCATCCAAATTTCGATTAAAGAATACTACACCGTATTTAAGTGTTTTTAAAAACAATTCGGATGGAATCAACTTTTGGATTTGAGCAATGAAACTCTCCTCTTGAGTCACAATTTGTTCTTCGGCTAATCGACCAAAAATCACTCCTCGTTCATATGGCGCGCCTTGAATGTAAGCCTCCCAAAGCCCATGTTCGTTTTGCCTGTACCAATTTCCCTCAGAGAACGTAAATCCTTCTTGCTCAAAGCTTTCGTAGGCAGGTACTTCAGTTACACTTGGTATATCAAGTGCTAAGGAATAATAGAGCACTTGGAGGCCAATCCAGCCAATTAAGAGAACTGAAAGTACTCCGATAAGTATGTTTCTCAGCAGGTTCATATTGCGCTATCAAAGTTAGGGTTTGCCAACCGTTTCAACTGGTTACTTTTGCCTTAATAGAACAAGAGAAAAACAAAAAGATTATGAGCAGTTGGATTAAAATACCTGAAAACAGCGATTTCACGCTAGAAAACATTCCATTTGGAATTGGCAGTGCACAAGGAAAACCTCGCGCAGCCACGCGTGTCGGAGACAAAGCAATTGACCTTGATGCCTTGCATAAAGCTGGACTTTTCTCAGGCATCAATCTTCCCGAAGGAATACTTGACAACAAGTTTCTAAACGATTTCATCGAACTCGGAAAGCCAATTACCAATGCGGTTAGATCACGTATTCAAGAATTGTTTGCTGCTAATAATGGCGAACTACGCGATAACGAAGCATTGCGTGTTGATGCCATCCGCGATGTAAGCCAAGTACAAATGCACCTACCCGTGCGTGTTGGCGATTACACCGATTTCTACAGCAGTAAAGAGCACGCTACCAATGTAGGCACCATGTTTCGAGACCCAAACAACGCCTTGCTCCCAAACTGGCTTCATATTCCTGTTGGTTATCATGGTCGCGCTTCGTCTATTGTGATAAGTGGAACGCCTATCCATCGACCAAAAGGGCAAACAAAAGCTGACGATGCCAATGCTCCGACTTTCGGCCCTTGTCGTCTGCTCGATTTTGAGTTGGAAATGGCTTTCATTGTTGGGAAATCAAATAAAATGGGAACATCCGTTTCTGTAAAAGAAGCCGAAGACCACATTTTTGGAATGGTTGTTTTTAATGATTGGAGTGCCCGCGATATTCAGAAATGGGAATACGTTCCATTAGGTCCGTTTTTAGGTAAAAGCTTCGGGTCAACCGTATCTCCTTGGATTGTTACCATGGAAGCATTGGAACCCTTCAGAAGTGTTAGCCCAAAACAAGAACCAGCCGTACTCCCCTATTTAGAGCAGAAAAAAGACCACAATTTCAACATAAATCTGGAAGCAATTATTGAAACCCCAGAAGGCGTTTCAAAAACAGTGAGCAACTCCAATTTCAAATACATGTATTGGAGCATGGCGCAGCAATTAGCGCATCACACGGTTAACGGTTGCAACATGAATGTAGGGGACATGTGTGCATCAGGAACCATTTCTGGCCCTACTCCAGATAGCTACGGTTCTATGCTTGAGATTTCTTGGAAAGGAACAAAACCAGTTACAATGCCTGATGGAACTGAACGTAAATTTATTCAGGATGGAGATTCTGTAATTATGAAAGCTTTCTGCGAAAGAGATGGAAAGCGTGTTGGATTTGGTGAAGTACGGACGAAAGTGTTACCCGCTACTTAATCCTACTAAAAATTGAAGAAAAAAAAGGCCGAGCAAAAACTCGGCCTTTTTAATTTCAAGAAGATTCTGAATTACTCAGCTGCTTCCTCAACTTCAGTAGCCAATGAATCAGCAGCTTCAACTGCTTCTTCAACAACTTCTTCTGCTTCCTCTGCAACTTCTTCTACTGCTTCTTCAGCAGGAGCTTCTTCTGTAGCTGGAGATGAACATGCAACGAATGATGCAAAGAAAACTGCAACAAGAGCGTTGGTAAACATTGTAGACTTTTTCATAATAAAATAGCTTTGGTTTTTAGAACAACAAAATTAATAAAATCGAGCCAGCATAATCTTGAATATTAATAAAAACGTTAGAATTGATAAGAAAAGGTACTAAAACAGGTCATTGTGTTGTTAACACTCCAGTTTGAATACTTCGGAGACGACATTCTCGTTAGAATATATGGTCTCGATACATTTGTGTGATACATGATTTGGTTAAAAAGAATAGTCTTCCTTATTGTTCTGCTGTTCGTTTTGTTGGCGAGCATCGTTGGCTTCATAACATGGAAATATGCTGATGATTTAAAAACGTACGCACTGGATGGTGTTCGTGAAACCATAACCACAGAGCTTTCATTTAATGAAGATGTAGTTCTTTCTTTTTGGAAGGACTTCCCGCTTGTGGCGGTTGAGATATCGAATATTCAGATTGAAGATTCATTCAAGACAGATACGCTGCTGAAAGTTGAGAAGGCATTTGTTCAATTTAACCTGATTAAAATTGTTCAGAACAAGTTCACGATTGAAGGAATACGCATTACAGACGGATTTCTCAAGCTCAGAAGAAACGAAAGAGATGAATGGAATTTCCGTGTTTGGCAAGAGGTTGAATCAAAAGACGGTACGAAGAAAGTCGATTTCAGTATTGAAATTCTAACGCTACAAAATATTTACCTTGATTATGATGATCGAGTAGTAGATCTAAACATTCAGTTCCTTTCCGATAAATCGAAACTAAAAGGACGTTTCACGAACGAAAACACGCGACTTGGTTTAAGCCTCAGCGGATTCATGGAACGTTTAACAACCACTGGCAAAGACAGGATTTCTGAAATGCCATTGAATTTAGCTGGTGTTCTCAACATCAATTCTAAAGACAAAATCTATACGGTTGAGATGGGTAATGCTATTTTGGCTGGTAATGAAATGGTGCTAGATGCAGAATGGACAAGCATCGAAAATGGCACCAACATGGAAATGAAGGTTCATGCGGGAAACATAGAGCCGTTTGTACTGCTTCCACACATTTGGCCACAAATCCCTGAAAACATTCGCAAACTCGATTTGGACGGCAAAGCCGATATCATCTTTACGCTTAACGGTCCTTTCACAAAGGAACAAGGCCCACAACTCGATGCCACTATTCGGATGAGAAATGGCGGTCTTGCTTTTCAGAATACACACGTCTATAATCTGAATTTTGAGGGGAAATTATTTATGAAAGACATCAAGCAATCCAAGGCGATGGAAATAACCTTTGATTCTTTTGACCTGCAAACACCCAAAGGAAAGGTGACTGGAAAAGGAACGCTTACCGATTTGAACAACCCTTTCTTGAGATTGACTACAACAGGCACTACGCGCTTAGAAGAAATTATTGCCGTGGCAGCTATTGAAGATCAAATGGTGGGTAGTGGTGGTATTACATGGACGCTCGATTTTGAAGGTCCACTTGGAAAGGAATTCCAAACCACCATCAACGAATTAAAACAAATGCGTTGGTCTGGAAACGTTCAGTTGACCGAAGCTGAAATGCAATTCAATTCCAACATTCCTAAGATTGAAAACCTGAGTGCTAAAATTGAAATGGAGTTGGGGAAAACTTCCATAAAGGAATGTGCTGGTAAGATTGGTCACCTCCAATTTGACGGCAACATGGAAATTGCTCAGCTAAAGCAAATCCTTACCGAATCTTCATCTCCAATAAACCTTTCTGGTAATATTCACATTACGGAACTGGATATACAAAAACTCCCAAACGAATGGAAGTTTGAATCTGAATCCACAGAAAATATAGCTACAGCGCGTGTAGTTACTGCTAAAATTAATTCCAGCATTGACAAGATTATTTTCAACGATTTCACTGCAACTTCGGTTGAAGGAAATCTTAAGATGGAGACCGAGAAACTAGAAGTAACCGAACTGAACTTCAAAGCACTGGATGGTTCTATCAGTTCTAGTCTGACTTACGAACCGACCGCCACAGGATATGTACTGGGCCTGAAAAGCGAACTCCGAAACATTGACATGACCAGAGCACTGGAAGAATGGAATGATTTCGGACAAACCGGAATCACATCTAAGAACCTGAAAGGTCGGGCTTCGGCTAAATTGGATATCGAAATTCACTTGGATAAAAATCAACAGATTTTACAAGATCAGCTCAGAGTTGATTCGGATATTGAAATTAGCGGTGGGGAACTGATTCAGTTTGAGCCGCTGTTGGCCATGTCCAAATTCATTAGCGTGGATGAATTGAATCATGTGAAATTTGACACTCTTCGGAATCAATTAAGCATTCGTAATAGCAAACTTTTCATTCCTAAAATGTCGATTTCTAGTAGTATTTTAAATGTTCAAGTGTTTGGCGAACATGCCTTTGACCAAGAAATGGATTATCACGTGAATCTTCTATTGAACGATTTGCTTCGCAGAAAAGCCAGAAAGAAGGCAACGTTTGATGGTCATGAGATTGTTGACGAGCGCGGAAAAACACGACTTTTTCTTTGGGTGCGAGGAAAGCCTGGCGATATCAAAGTTGGATTTGACAAAAAGGAAGTAAAGCAAAAGCTGAAGGCTGATTTTAAGGAAGAAGGTCAAACTATAAAGCAACTTTTTAAGGAGGAATTTAGTGGCGGTAGCGCCAAAGAAGAAGAACCTGAAGCGATTCAATTCAAGCTAGAGGAAGAAGAAGAAAGCCCTCAAATAGAAGAGCCAAAAACGAATTCTGAACCAGAAGTTAAGAATTCTAAAAAAAAGAAAAAGAAAGGCTTTTTATCCACGAAAGAAGATGAAGAAGAAACCGAAGGCGGGTTTGAGATTGAATTTGACCCCTAATTGGGCAATAAGTTGAACGTATTTCGTTTCATTACTTTGCACGTAAAACTGAACTGAATTCTAAGTGAATATCTACTCCAAAAAACAACGTTGGAAACAACTGCTTATCGTGCTTGCACTGTGTATTGGTGCAGGTTCGCTTTTGTACACAAACCAGCTTGCCAATAGATTAGCAGATCAGGAAAGAAGCAAAGTAGAACTGTGGGCAAATGGCACCAAGTTCCTTGCAACTTCTGAAGATCAAAATGCGGACCTCAGTTTTGTTTTTGAAGTTGTTAAAGCAAACACAACCATTCCGCTGGTGCTTACAGATGGCGATGACAACATTATTTCGCTAAGGAATTTTGACGAAGAACAAAGTGAGGACCCAGAGTACCAACAAAAGCAGCTACGCAAAATAAAGGGACATAACGAATCTATTGAAATTGAACTCTACGGAGGAACCAAAAACTTCATTCATTACGATAACTCAGACCTTTATTATCAACTTAAATACTACCCGTATGTGAGTTTAGGAATCATCTCCATTTTCATCTTGGTAGCATATTTCGGATTCAGTTTTGCACGTAAAGCGGAGCAGGATCAGGTTTGGGTAGGATTGGCCAAGGAAACAGCTCATCAACTGGGTACACCGCTTTCTTCATTAATTGCTTGGGTCGAATACTTGAAGCTGAAAAATGTGGATCCGGTCATTTTAGCCGACATGAAAAAGGATGTTTCCCGATTGGAAACAATCACGGAGCGCTTTTCAAAAATTGGATCCGTTCCCGATTTGATTCCTGCAAATTTGAGCGAAGTATTGTATGAAGCAGTTGATTATATGCAAACCCGCAGTTCTAAGAAAGTCGTTTTCACACTTTTAACCGATGAGGTGAAAGACGCGCAAATTCCAATGAATATTCCGCTGTTTGCATGGGTTATTGAAAACCTTTGCCGAAACGCCATTGATGCCATGGAAGGTGGAGGCGTCATCGATGTGGTAGCAATTGACCAAGGTTCGAAAGTGGCTATTGATGTTTCGGATACGGGAAAAGGAATTGAGCGTTCCAAGTTTGAAACGGTTTTCCAACCTGGCTACACGAGTAAAAAACGCGGTTGGGGTCTTGGGCTTTCACTCACCAAAAGGATTGTGGAGCAATACCACAACGGGAAAATTATCGTGAAGCAGTCTGAGATTGGCAAGGGTACCACATTCAGAATCATACTTAATAAAGGCTGATGGCAGGAATTTACATTCACGTTCCGTTCTGCCGAAGAGCGTGTCATTACTGCGATTTTCATTTCACAACTAACCTCAATAAGACGGAACCATTGGTTCTTTCCATTCTCAAGGAAATTGAAATTCAGAAGGATTATTTGAAAGGAGAATCCATCTCCACCATCTATTTCGGAGGCGGTACCCCTTCTCTACTTCCAACATCTGATATTGAGAATATACTTGTACGAATCCAAGAATATCACTCGGTTAAAAGCGATGCTGAAATGACGCTTGAAGCAAATCCCGAAGATCTTTCCATCGCCAAGCTCAAAGAATTACAAGCTATTGGGATTAACCGGCTGAGTTTGGGAACGCAGTCATTCATTAACTCGGAGCTTAAATGGATGAATAGAATGCACAGCGCAGAACAAGCTACTGAGGCTATAAAAAATGCTCAAAATCTTGGATTTGACAACATCAGCATTGATCTCATTTTTGGTTTGCCCGATCAGACCAAGGAAGATTGGGAGTTCAATTTAGATGCAGCTTTGAACCTGAATGTGCAGCACATTTCCAGCTATGGACTCACTATTGAGAAAAAAACTGTGCTTGGAAACCGCGTTGAAAAAGGACTGGAAAAACAGCCTGACGATGAGCTGTCTTCGCAATTCTTTAAAATGAATATGAATGTTCTTCCAACTAATGGATTTGAACACTACGAGATTAGCAATTTTGCAAAAGAAGGTTTTATTTCAAAGCACAATTCATCCTACTGGAGAGGTATTCCCTACTTGGGGCTGGGACCATCCGCCCACTCTTTTAATGGGAAAATGAGACAATGGAATGTTCGCAGTAATGCCGCTTACATTTCACGTATTTCAGATGGGAAACCGTTTTTCGAAATTGAGGAACTCACAGAAACGAACCAACTAAACGAACAAATTATGATTGGTCTGCGAACGAAATGGGGAATTGAAAAAGCCAAAATGGAAGCAATCAAAAGTGGGGCATGGGCGCAATTGCAGTTGGGCCTTACTGATGTAGATGCTTCGCATGTCCATTGTACAGAAAATAGCTTGCTTCTATCAGAAAAAGGAAAATTAGTAGCAGATAGGCTAGCATCTGAACTCTTCTTCGATTAACAGTCCTATTTTTGGCGTGATGGAAATTTTGAAGCAAAACAAGCCAACAATTCTCTTTCTTGCAAAGCTTGTAACCCTTTGTGGCTTCTACTTTCTATGGTTTAGCAAGGTGGTTTGGGAGCTTCCCATCATCAGCACATATTACGGTCACTTTGTGCATTATGCCATGCTTTCTTTAACGCATGGCAGTGTTTGGGTTCTCAACTTATTGGGTTATCATGCCGAAGTATTCAACGTTCGCTACATCGATTTGTACGACTCCATAATGAACATTTTCATTAAGAATTTCTGCTTGGGAATTGACATGATGTTTGTTCTAACAGCCCTGATTGTTTCGTTTCCTGGAAAGTGGCTAGACAGACTTTGGTTTATCCCCTTGGGAATTGTTGGAATCCAACTCATAAACATCGGACGAATTGTAGGCATGTCGCTTTCTTGGATTATTCTTGATAGAGGTGCTTTTATAGATCATCACGATGCTTTCAATACAATTGCCGTCATATTCATTTTTATCATGTTCACCTTTTGGGTAAAGCGATATAAAAGAGAACCTGCTCGCTAGAGCAGGTTCTCAGTAATTGCCACCCTCACCAATTCGGCAAGGTTTCCGCACCGCGACCGGGTAAGCATGTTCTTCCTGTGGTTAGTAACCGTATGAACGCTTAGGAAAAGTTGGTCTGCAATACCTCTTGTTGAATTGCCAAACGAAACCAATTGCAATACCTCTATTTCACGTTCGGAAAGGACAAGTGCTGTTTTTCCAATTTTCGGTACTTGCAACTTGATAATTATCGCTTCTGAATTTTTTCGTTTGCTGCCCAAAGACCGTAACCATTCTTCGTGTCGGATTGCTTTCATTTCGTCCGTATTACGCTGATTATTTGCCGCTTTCATCGCTGTAGATTTGCTAACATTCCTGTTCCAACTTCCTCTGCAATTGCAGCCTTTTGCTGCTTCAACTCTTCAATACGATTCTTAACCATTCGCTTATGATTCAGCGATGCCATTTGAATACAACTCATGTAGTTGCGATACGATTCTATGGCTTTATCAATCCTATTTTCACTTGCGTTGGCTTCTGCCAAATGAAACCAAACCTTTACCGGTGCGGTTCTATCATCCACTCTACCGTATTGATGCTTGTAATCGAAGTTGCGTGATGCAGTTTGAAGCACTTTTAGAGTCAGACCAGAATTACCAGCTTCCGTTTTCAATCGGCATACGCCATATAAATAGCTAACCTGACCGTGGTTTTCATCTACCAGATAGAGCTGCTCAAGAATTGGCATGGCCTCTTCGTGGCTTCCTTCTACAACCAGTGCAAATGCTTGCTGAAATAGTTGGTTGAATTTATATGGGCTCATTTGAGCTTTAACAGTTGTTGTAAATGTGATGCTCAGAACAGCAAGTAGAGCAATTGAGAATATATTTTTCATCGTTTTCATGTTTTCTAGGTTTTATTGATTTAGTACTACACTTTGGTAATCAAGCTCCGCGGATTGCTCTGCAGTAGCCAGTTTGCACGTTTCAACCTTGTGGCTAATAATGGCATAGGTTCGGCTGGTATTAGGGTGCTCATTCGACTCATTCATCGATGCGAGGAACTGTCCGTAGTATTCAGCTGCCTTGGCATAGTCTTCCAATTGCTCGTAGGCCGAAGCCAAGTAGTAAACAACTTCGGCTGGCGCAGTCGTTTCGTCCAAATCCCATTCTTCGTAATCTGGAGAAGCAAACGGAGCAGCAAGATTGAAGTAGAACACCGCCTTTTCTACCGATTCTGGGCTTTGCAGATAACACATGCCTAGCATATGATTTACGTTGGCATTGTCATCGGTATTGGCGCGCACCTCTATAAGCTTCACAAGTGCCATGTCGTACTGCATTCTGTCCATGTCAAGCATTGCCTGGCGTAATAGAATGCGATACTTCAAATCATTATTTGCACTTGCGGATCCAATAGATATGCAAACCGTGATGATTGTGAAGAGCACAATAAGTACGGTCATAGTTCTGTCAGAGATTCCATCATCGTCTCCGACTTTAGGTCGTGGAGTTTCCTCCATATAGTTTGAAGCTGGCTTTAAGCGCATACTCCATTTCTGATTTTTGTTTAACGTTTTCATGATTAGAGTTTTTGTTGTTAGACTTCAGGTACCTGTTGTTTGAATTCGCTGACAAATATTGCCTGCCGACCCTCCTCAACCCTAACCAACTTTTTACCAATTCTAGGAATCCTGACGTGTTTATTGGGCAACACATCCAGTAGCAGCCATCACCTCTTATATCTGAATATCAGTTAGTTACAGATTAAAAATAGCCCAAAAAGGCTAGTCGTTCATAGGGATTAAGAATAGGATGGAAAGCCGTATTTTAGTGCAAATTCTTTGCTGATGCCAGCCCAAGACGAGCTTTTCCAACTGATAAAATCACTCAACCCTTCCGAGAAGCGCTATTTCAAAACCAACGCTAAAAAAGGTGGCGAAACCAAAAGCAACTACGTGCAATTGTTTGACGCCATGGACGCGCAAGGAGATGAATATGATGAACAAAAACTAAAACAAAAGCACGCCAAAAAGGCGTTTGTCAAATACCTATCTGCTGAGAAAAAATATCTGAGAGAACAGATAATGAAGCAGATGCGGGGTTTTCATGCCGAAAGTGCAATTGATAATAAGGTATACGAACTTTTACAGGATGAATCTTTCTATTGTTCAAAAGGATTACGCAAACTGAGAGAAAAAAGCATTCAAAAGGCAAAAGATTTAACAACACAGCACGAAATATTTCATCTACTACAGGAGGTTCTAGAACGAGAACTTGCCTATGTAGAAGAGTTTGAAAAAAACAGCTTGACTGAACCTGTTCTTAAACTACTTATTGAGCTGAGTCAACTTTATCTTCGACAACAGACTTTCCTCGAATTGAGTTCGAAAAACAGAGAAGTTTTCGGGTCCTACCGTTCAGGAGCAGATACCAAAGACCCAGTTTTAAAGCACAAGCTAGATGCCATTATGGTTGAAGTTGAAATGCTTCGACCCAGAATATTAGGCTCATTTCGCTTACAAAGAGCATTTTTCCATGCTTATTCCAACTATCATAATTTTTACGGAAATCACGAAGAATCGTTTAAGTATACATTACTGGAGTACAACTTATTTAAAGAATACGCTCAGTTCATGCAAACCGAAGTAGCTAAGTACAGAATTTGCTTAGCAAACCTTATAGCAAGAGCACAATCCGCTGGTAAATCAGAACAATTTCTTCGGAGCATTGCTGAATTGAAATCCATTCCCTCTGCAACGTTTAACGAAGAAGGCGAAGTTTTCCAAAACGTGTATTTCCTTGAGCATTTACATTACATCAACACAGGGGAATTTGAAAAGGCTGAATCTCTGATTCCTGATATAGAAAACGGGCTAACGAAGTATGAGAACAAGATTAACAAAGCAAGGTTGTTATCATTTCTCTATAATATTATGATTATGTATTTCTTGATGCATAGGTTTAAAGAAGCCTCATCTTGGGCCGAAAGAATATTGGAGGATAAAAGTGAAATCAAACAGGAGGTTACAACCATAACACGAATTCTATTTCCTATAATTCATTTTGAGTTAGGGCATGACGATTTGGTGGAGGGAATGACAAGGTCTGCATATCGCTACCTTAAATCAAAAAAACGTCTTCACGATTTTGAGAGACTTCTTATCAACTACCTGAAGCAGATGCCTTTTTCGGTAGACGAGAGAGAATTTAAAGAGAAGCTAGAAGCGTTTAGATTATCTCTAAATGAGTTGAATACTCCAGGATTTGGGACAGAAGAAATAAATCTTTGGGTAAATAGCAGAGTAACAGGAAAACAAATGCACGAACTATTGAAGGCTCAGTCTTAAATTATTCTGAGCGCTTTGTAACCAGCACTTTGCAATGAAGAGCACCGCCTTGACCATAATCGCCTTCAATTGCAACGTAGGTTAGACCAGCCCGACTCAGCTTCTCCTCTATTACTGAATTAAATTTAGCAGATGCGAAAAGTCCAGTTAGTGTTGATGGGGGCCATTTTGGCGAAAAGAAGACAGATCCACTATCTGTTTGGTGCACTAAACCATTACATGAAGAGAAATATTCATCTATACTTTCGTACAATTTTTCGTTCTGTTGTGCCCGCCTAAACCCAAAAGCCAAAGGAGTGTGAACTGTGTCTAAGGCAACACCATGTTTAAGTAAATCGTCTTTAAGTTTTCCGACAGACTCGTTGATTTTGTCCTTTACGCCATTAATAAGACTCTTTCGCGTACGTTTTTGTACTTCAGACATTTCATGTTCTAACTGCCATTTTTCGTCAGGCATTCCAACCAACAATTTCATAGTTGGCTGACCGTTAGACTCTACAAAAGATATGGGATGCAAAAACAAATCGATATGCCAAACGGGTTGATACCCGTATCCCCAGTCACTAAAATTTGAAGATTGCCTATCGAAGTATGACCAGCTAGGTTTTTCGCTTCCAATCCAAACAATTTTCTTTCCAAGTATGCTACTTAACTTCTGCGTAATCATAGAATCTGTGGCATTGGTATCTAAATCAATACGTTTTAAACGATTCTCAACTTTTGTTTTTTCCGCTGCATCAATTCCGTCATAAGCAGAATACGATTCTTTTAGCACATCCTTACCAATTAGAGCGAATGGGCCAGAAACCAACATGTTCCCTCCTTGAATATCTAGTGCAATACTTGTGTCGACTTGAATGCTACACGGGCCGTTAACTAATCTACTGAGCAAATCGCCTTTTCGGCCTTCAGAATTTAATCTTGGAACAACTTTATGCTGGCTACTGTCCGTAAAAACCAAATACTCGTCCTGAGACCAAGTTTGACCAAGTATTGTAGCAGCGTTGTATGTCATTGATTCACAGTTTTTAACCAAACTAAAAGCACCGAAACTATTTGAAGCACAAAACTCAGTTGAATCTTTCTCAAACACTGGCATCCAATTGGTTGCAAAAACTTCTTCTAAGAATAGCAGGTAATTATCATACCATTTTCTTGTCTTTTCAAGTAGCTGTATTTGTTTTTTTTTGAGCCCTTTAGTGCTCGATGATTCCCAAAACCTTGAACCTAAATCATTCTGAAATAGAGACTTTTTTATCAATTCCTTTTCCAACCGCTGTATCTCCAAATCCAAACTTTCCAATTTCTCGATTTGTTTGCACCATTTTCCCGGACCTTTCTTGCTATCAAAGCTTAATTCAAGATATTTTCTCAAGGGAATCATAAAGCTTGCTCGCTCCTCAAAAGGCTTGCACACTTGAATCTGTTTTTGGGAAACCAAACAACTACTAATGTTGTAATCATGAAAAGTGCAAAGCAAGTTTCTCACCAAACTGAAAGTAATGTCTTCACCGGCAAGAAGTGCTTCTACTATAGAATCTCTAGAAAAGGTAACAAGTACTTTTTCAATCTTACCGTTATGCTTTGAGGCAATGAAAAAATCTTGACCAAAAACTGGTTGAAGGCAAAAAAAAACGGCTACCATAATAGTAGCCGCTCTAAAAAATTTGGATGACATTAACGCTCTATATTAAAACCGCAACTCCATTTTGGAACACCCAAATCAGAAAATTTATAACTAGCGCTGTGAGCCACATCATGAGAATCTGATGAAAAAACAACATCGAAACTTCCTCCTAACAACTTATCGGTATGAATTCTAATCTTATTTCCACCAGCTAAAGAACCAATAATACCATTAGTTTTTAGAACAATCGCAGTACGCGCGTCATTCACGCCCACAAGAGCTGGTGGGTTATCGTTTGGATTTAAAGCTCTACAGGCTGTAGATATTTTGCTATCAAATTTAGTGGGATTAGCACCTCCAACAGTTAAAGAGTACGAATCATGAGTAAACCTTGCTGGGCCAACCACGCTGAAATAAAGATCTGGGTTTGTTCCTCCCAAATAAATTTCTATCCCTACTTGTTTATTGAGCGGAAACGGTCCGAATTTGTCGACTTTCGTTCCATCGTTGTATAATATACTGGCTTCTACCCCTTTTCTCTTAGAATATTTCAGGCAAATATTATAGCCTATAGTGTCTCCATCACTTACATTTCCTATAGGGCCAGATAAGAAACCATTACCAATTAGCGCTATTAAATCAGCTACAACCGAAGCAGAATCAGCTTCCTCTACTTTCTCATCAAACTCTTCTTGACCTACAGCCTCTAGTTGATAACCTGCTAGCTTTTGTTCACATTCCTTCAATTTCTTGCAGTCGCAATTGCTACAACCTACAAATCCAGCGAGTAGCACTCCGACAAATAATACGTTCCAAATCTTTTTCATTGAATAGGGGTTTATTGGTTTATCTACCAATATTACCCATTCATCTACACACTCACAAGATTCAATCGCAAATTGACTAGAAATAGCTATGAGATTAATCTAATCTCAACACTCTGAAGTTCAATTACTCAAAGCTTGGTCAGTCATCCTCAACGCTGTTCTTTCCGAAGAAAGTGCTTTAATCAAAACAGAACCATCTGCATGGCTTATACGAGAAAGCATTCCATCCTTGCCTTTAATAAAACGCATTTCGTCTAGCAGCTGCGAGTTACCCGATTCTTTAAGCAACGCTTCTAGCAAAACGTAGGTTTCATGAATAGAGTTAGGTAGCAGAAGCGTTACCGTTTCTCTGTTGCCGTAACGTTCCAATTCCAATTCGGCACCTTGGTTAAACCTAAGGGCTAAGTTCTAATTATCACAGTATTTTCCTTAAACAACCAAAATAGTTGATAGGCACTATCTGACATCAGTAGGGTTATGAACCATTGTTTGAGTGTTGCTTTTGTTTTCCTTACTTCTCCGATATGGGCGTACCAGTTCAGATAGTTCTGTAGCTATTTTGTGCTTACCCCATTGAATGGTGAAAGGAATTTTCTCAATTGGGAATGTGTATTGTTCACCCGTTGAAGGTGAACAGACTTGTCTTTTGGATCCACATGGGTCTTTGTCAACAAGGCTCTGTGCTTGATGGTCGGCTTTGCTTTGGCATATGCTTTATAGGAAGGGTGCTTGTCGGTTATAAGAACGGTTCCGTCCGCCAATTTGCCATCGAGCGCTTTTGCTATCTGATCCTTACTGAGCCGTTTGGATTCTACTGCCTTGAGGTATTTTTCTCCACTTCTCGATACTGCGGTCAACACCTGAACGGTGGTAACCTTTTGTTCTGTGCTGTTACGTTGGTGGTCGCTTCCTCTTTTGCGCGGTTTCCTTCCCAGACCCCTTTCCCCCTTGTTGCTCAAGGCCAGCTCGAGTTCATCACATTCCACTGTTCCTGAGAGTTGCTCTGGCACGAACTGTCCAAGCGAACTCAGTATCTTATGTCGCCAGTCAAAACTGGTTTGAATGCTAATACCCAACTCCTTTGCTATCTTCTTGATGGGCATGCCCTGCTCCATACAACTCAGATAAGACTGCCATTTGTTCTTGAGTTTTATATCATAAAGTGGTGTTCCAGTAGTTTCACTATACCATTTTGAACAGGTATTGCACTGGTACATCTGAACCCCTTTCTGTCGGCCTCGCTTGTATACTTTAACGCTATGGCAATGAGGGCAAGGCTTCTTTTGCCGCTTAATCGCTAACTGCTCATAGGCAGAGTCCAATACCTTACCCTGTAACTCGTGCTCTAATAGAAGCTCGTCTAACAGCATAGTCTGATCGGTAGCCGATAAGGCAACGAATTTTTCCTTTATCTCTTGAATTGTTATCATCCCCCAATATATAAATTGCTGTCTGTATTAGAACTTAGCCGTTTATTGTAAGATAAAGGGCTGTAATTTTTTGTTTAATCTATAGAAACTGGATTTGCTCATAATGAAGATTCTAAGAATAATACTCGCTGTACTACTGACTTTTGGTATCTGCCTAGTCATTTTCAGGTCCGACAACCTCATTCAATATGGAATTGCCGAATTAAGTTGGGGATGGATGAATAGTTATCTATTTCCTAAAGGATTACTCTTAGTTCTTACTGCAATTTTAGCATGTGCAATTTGGCCCATTTTTGATTCTTGGAAACGGCTTAGGTTTCTAGCTGCACTGCTCATATTTGGCATTACCATTGGCGGCTATTTGATTATCAACACACCTTACATCGAATGGATTAAGACAGGAACGGATATGACAGCTAAGTTATCTGGCAATCCAGTTGAAGAATATCTCAACCAAAATCAACCGGGGTTTGATGGCGTCATTTGTCTTGCGCTTCCGGGTTGTCCGCATTGCGAAGTAGCCATCCCAAAGTTGGCATTGATGCAAAAACGAGTTCCAGAATTGGACGTAATAGTGTTTGTTTTTACTGAGGACTCTTCTGAAGTGCAATCTTTTCAAAAGGACACGGGAGTTGACGAACTTCCATTCTATGCAGTGCCCGACCCCAATAATTCTATTAAGCTATGCGAAGGGAAGTTTCCAACTTTTCTATATCTCAAAAATGGCAAAGTGATTCATCGTTGGTTCAACTCGCAATTCGGGTATCCTGCCCTCGACTGGGTAGAATCGGGTTTGCAATAGCGGGATCCGCAACCCGCGTATTCGGTGTGTCCATGTTAATGTTCGGAATACGCTCTACATAAGTCGTTTCTAGGCTGATATGCCCAAACTCTTCGGTCACTTTTCCCCGCAGTTTGTAAATGCCCGGCCCTCTGAACGGATAACGAGTAGCCACATTTGGAAACTGAACGCTATTGATCCATTGTCCTTCAAGGTCGATGAGATTGCCGAACGTCATGTACTGACCATTGCTGGTATGCGTACCACGAATATGCACCCGGTAGCCGATGATTTCAACCGTTTCGTTTACACGCTGATTAATTTCAGCAGCAGTTGTTGTGGGTAGTCCCGTTCTGTCAATCAGGTCGAATGGCGATATGGTAACAGGAAAACCCAGTAATTCCATTTCGTCATACGCGTTTTCCAGTTTATGATACCACAGTTCGGGTAATTGGAATTCCTTCACATCGGTATCAAACAACTTCTTTTCAGGTTTAGAAACCTTGGTATGTCCCAATAAGAAATGTGCATCCCAAAGCAGCGCTTTCTTGTCTTTTCCCGTAAAACGGAACGCTCCAATCCTGATAAGAATACGCAACTGTTCCAACGAAACAGGAGCACGTTTTACCGCATCTCTCAGGTCTCGGTATTCGCCATTTTCTTGCCTTTCGGTTAAAAGGTAATTGAGCGTTTCAGCCTCCAAACTGTGCACCATTCCAAGGCCGATATAAATCTTGTTTCCGTAAATCGTAGCTCCACTATTACTGCGGTTTACACACGGCAAATTGATTTCCGCTCCATGCAGTTTGGCTTCGTGTAGATACAGCTCGCGCGAGTAAAATCCACCGCCATTATTCACCGTGGCCACCATATATTCCATGGGGTAATGTGCTTTGAGAAACAACGCCTGGAAACTCTCAACCGCATAACTGGCCGAATGACCTTTGGCAAAAGCAAAGTTTCCGAAACTCATAATCTGTTCCCAGATTTTCTCAATGGTTTCCTGCCGATGACCTTTCGTAATGCAATTACTGAAAAATCGATCTTTGATTTTCGCGAATTCGTTGCGCTCTCGGAATTTCCAAGACATACCTCTGCGCAATACATCTGCTTCTTCTAAAGTCAATCCTGCAAACATGTGCGCCACTTTCAGTACATCTTCTTGGTACACCATCACCCCGAACGTATCGTGCAAAATATCATACATCTCTGGGAGTTCTGCCCTAGCCGCTTTCTGCCTCTCCACATCCTGAAATCGAAGAATGTATTCGCGCATCATTCCACTTTTAGAAACACCCGGACGGATGATGGAACTGGCCGCCACCAAACGGTTATAATCTTCTGCTTTTAGCTTGATGAGCAACATGCGCATAGCAGGCGACTCCACATAAAAAGCCCCAACAGTTTTACCATGTTTCAGTAGTTTTTTTATGGCGGAATCTTCCTTAAAACGTGGGATATCGTGTATGTCGATGTCCACGCCTTGGTTTTCGCGCACAATGGAAATACTATCCTTTATTTTACCCAATCCACGCTGTGCGAGAATATCGAATTTATGTAGGCCAACATCTTCTGCTACGTGCATATCGAACTGCGTAGTAGGAAAACCTTTGGGCGGCAAAAACGTGGCGCTATAAGAATGCATATCAAGTTCGGGAATGAGAATTCCGCTGGAATGTACCGTGGTGTGGTTAGGGAAACCCTGAATGCGTGCACCGTATTTTAACACCAGTTTTGAGAGGTGGTCGAGCGAATTGAAATCCGTGTAACGACTATTCAGTCGGTCAATTTCTTCGGCCGGTAAGCCAAGCACTTTCCCTAATTCACGTTTTACAGAACGGTCTTTAAAAGTGGAATAGGAACCTTGCAACGCGGCTTTCGGAAAGCGCTCAAAGATGTAACGCGTTACATCTGCGCGGTCTCTCCATGAAAAATCAATATCGAAATCAGGCGGGTTTTTCCGTGATGGATTGATGAAGCGTTCGAAATAAAGGTCGAGCTCAATCGGATCTACATCTGTAATGCCAATTATATAAGCCACCATGCTGTTAGCGCCACTACCACGCCCAATATGGAAATAGCCTTTGTGCTTGGCGTACTGCACAATATTGTGGTTGATAAGAAAGTAGCTGAAGAACTTCTTCTGTTCAATGATGTCCAATTCCTTTTTCAAACGGTCTAAAACAGTCTTGTTCGGATTTGGATAACGGTATTTTATATTCTGCTGACACAGCTGTTCTAACCGCTCTTTATCCTCTTGAAACGAACCCAGAAAATGATGCTGATTATTGGAAACCTCATAATTACCGAACTCGAAATTGACGTGGCAATCCTGTAGTAATCTCTCTGTGTTTTGGAGGATGTGTGGGAATTCTGCAAATGCATCGCGAAGCATATCGCAACTCCAAAATGTATCCTTTTCAGTTGTCTGTTGGTCGGGCGGTAATTTGCTCAGCAAACAGTTTTGGTCTATGGAGCGTAACAAGCGATGCGTGTTGAAATCGTACTTGCTTCGGAAGGTCATTGGTTGTAAAAGCACCAGTTTTTCCTTGTGTTTTGCCCAAGGCGAGAATTGCAAACGTGTTAGGTCTGATGGACGAATGCCGATGAATTCATTCTCTCTCAGTTCAGAAAAAAGACCTCCTCCCCGCTTCGCGGTACTCCCCCTTTTCAGGGGGAGAGCTGGTGCATTGATTTGGTTTTTGTGGTTAGGTGTAATCGGAGTGCCGCTCCCCTCCCGAAAAGGAGGGTCGTCTTGGAGAGACGGAGTGGCCATTTTTATAAACGTATCAAATGGATAAATGACATAAGCATTATCAAATCGTGGTGCACGGTCTGGAATTTCTTCTGCATGCATCAACTGCTGAGAAAGATGCTTATTAATCTCGGTAAAACCATCGTTGTTTCGGGCTAGCGCAACATACTTGGTTTGTGTTTTAACTTTGAAATCGATACCGACTACCGGATGCACATCAAACTGTCGTGATTGACGCAGAAACTCCAAACAAGCGGCTGAGCTGTTCACATCTGTCAATGCTACAGATTGCGCGCCCGCACGTACAGCTATTGCGAGCAGTTGCTTGGGGCTTACTGTTCCGTAATGGAAGCTGTAGTGTGTGTGGCAGTTTAAGAGCACTTCGTGCGGATGTTTTTAATATTGAGATAAGAGATTGCGCTAATTCACAACTTCACCCTCTCAATTGTCGATTATTTCGACATAATTAAGTCTATAAATTAGACTTTTAATTAATGTAGCGTTTCGGTTTAGTAGAATACTAATAGACCCTGTGCGTTAGGGATGGAAGCGACATACTTTTTCCTGTAGAACCTTTCGAGTACTTCAAGGTTTACGGGAAAAGATATAGTGGACAGGCCCGACCCAGCACGAATAACTGGTTTCGGCTGCGCTCAACTAAGTTGGCCGTGGTGGGAAACGCCCAAATTATGATGTTGAATTAGAACGGATAACCGATTCCGAGGTTGAGATTGACGTCTTGCCATTGGAAATACTTGATTGCCCAACGGTCGTTTTCGGGACGGCCTGGATCGTGGAATGGCGTGGCTACGTCAAATCGGATGATGAAGAAGCTAAAGTCTAATCGGATTCCGACACCTGCGCCCAAGGCAAACTCTTTGTAAAAATCCTTGAATTCGAAAAGTCCTTCGGGTCTATCTCTGTCTCTTTTGATGAGCCAAACATTGCCGGCATCGGCAAAAAGCGCGCCCTTAAACCAACGGTAAATGTCAAATCTATATTCTAGGTTAAGTTCCAATTTAATGTCTCCAAACTGATCGTTTAGGTTGAGCGAATCAGGAAGCGAACCAGGCCCGAGCGACCGGGCTGTCCAAGCACGAATTCCGTTTGCTCCACCACCGAAAAAGGCGCTTTCGAAAGGTAGAACTCCGAGATTAAGCAACGGCACTCCAATTCCGTGATTAACCCGGAAAACGAGCTGACTGAAATTTGTTACCTGCCAATATTTACGGTAATCGACTTCGTATTTGATATACTGCGAGAACGGAATGTTTAGAATTCGATAACTGTTATTGGTGTCTTTTTTGGCTTGACCAAGCGCCATGAGGCCTCTTAAAATATTACCTGAACTTTCTAGCCTAGCTTTGAAATAGCTAAAGTTGCCTTTCTTATTCAATTGCTGATTAGAAAAAATGTAGGTGTAGTTAGTTGTGGTAGTAATGTGTGGGCTAAAGGTGTTTTTCAATAGCTCATCGCCAAGGCTATTAATTCTTACAAGGAATGCATCCGACTCGTTGTAAATATCAACGAAATTGACTTCAATTGGGTTGAGAAAATGGCGTGCATTCACGCTCTGCATCCATTGATAACCGAACTTGGTAGTAAAAATAGAACGTGTATAATCTGGACGCTCTTGATAGTTGTAACCAACGGAAATGATTGATTTTGGATCGCCATAACGTACCACACGATGTGGTTTAAATGGCACTAATAGCTTGGGAAAAATAAGACTTATTTCAGGGTTGATTTCAATTGTATTGAAAATGCCACCAATTCTATCTGCTTCGATATTGCTAGCAACTACTTGAGTTTCTAGACCGCCAGAGAATCTGAATTGCAAAATCTCCGCACCTCTAAACAGATTCTTATTCTTATATACAAACGAGCCTGAAACCCCTAAGTTTCCCTCTGTATTGGTGCCTTGCGCTTCAACCGCGTATGATTGCCTCATTCCTGGCGTAAGGTGTATATGGCAATCTAGCATGTGCTGACCATCTTGCTCGATAGTCTCGAAAAATGAAATATTGATAAACTTATAAGCACGTAAACTAGATAGATAACGGTAGGTGAGCTCGCCTCTTTTTACTCGATATAGATCTCCAGTTTTCAAGAATAGCTTGTCGAGAAGCATTTCGGGGCGATGACGAAACGTACCCTTGTAAATGAAATGAACGCCATTATAAACCAACGTATCGTAGGCAATGGTATTTCCAGCTTTAGCATCGTAATCTGTATGCACGTAAACATGACCGATATTATACGTCTGATGACCTTTTTCCTTTACAAGAAGTGTGTCTCTTCGCTCCGGATCAGCAATGGAAAGCTCCAAATCGACCTGATGCATTCCTAAATTGGAATCCACTTTGAAACGGACATAATCATCTGAAAAGGCGTAGTAACCATTGCTTTTCAAATTCCGATCAATCCGTTCTCTTTCTTCCTGAAATTTATCCACATCATAGCCCATTCCTTTCTCTAGAACACGGTCTTTACCACGAATGGGTCTCGTTAACCTAGCCAAACGAGAGTCCGTAATGTCGTACTTGATATTACGTACCGTGTATGGAACTCCACTATTTACCGTGTAGTAAACCTTAGCCTTTTTACGCTTATCGTTAAACGCAACCGAATCGGTGACAACTGCATTGAAATGACCTTTTCCTCTCAGGTAGATTTCAATCTGTTCGGCAGATTTATCGGTAATGAGTGGGTCGTAGATAACTGGCTCCTCTCCTACCTCAGCCAGCCACTCCCAAAAAGATCTTCGTCTGTCTTTGGGGTTTTTACCTTTTAGTTTCCTTTTTGCATTTCGTATTTCATTCTTTTCTGTAAGAACGGCAACCCGGTTTTCTAACTTCTTCTGATCTACCAGATTATGTACCTGCAGGTGAAACCTAAAGAACAACAGAACAAACAATTTCCTATTAGGTTTCTGACGAATAAAGCTCTCCATATCGCCTTTAGACACAACCTTACTATCGCTACGAATCACATTCTTAACAAGCAGATGTTGGCCATCAGACAGCTTTCGCGTAGGCGAACACGACACCGCAAAAACCGAGACGGTCAGTAAAAAATACCACGAAAACTGCTTGAGCGTCAAATTGTTTTGAATTTCTGACCTTTGGACAAAGTTAAAACAGCTTTCTTACTCTACACAAATTACACCAAGCCTTGTCAATCTCTGCTTCTACCATAAAATACATTCGGGCGTTACAACAGAAAAAGTTCCGAAAAGAGAGCGGCCTATTTGTAGTTGAAGGGGTTAAAACTGTTCAGGAACTTGTAAACTCAAGCTTTGAGATTGATTCTATTTATTGCACGGAAACGCTCGATTTCTTAGGTAATATTGAACCCGAACTAGTCAATATCATCAAGGAAAAAGAACTGGAACGTATATCTAGTTTGCGAAATCCGAACAAAGTTTTGGCCGTAGCAAAGATCCCTGAATCAAAATCTATTGACTGGAACGTTGCATTAATTTTAGTTCTTGATGGGATTAACGACCCAGGAAATGTTGGAACTATTATTAGAACAGCCAAGTGGTTTGGAGTTGAAACCATCATTTGTTCGGTAGATTGTGCAGATGCTTATGACGGAAAAGTGGTTCAGAGTACCATGGGTGCGCTTTTCCACGTTAATATCCATTACAGAAACCTCACTGAGGTTACAGAGGAATGTCAAAAGAACAATTTCAATGTTATTGGTGCCTCTATGAATGGTGATTCGATTTATAAACATCCTAAAAGTGGGAATAACGTTCTGGTTATTGGAAGCGAATCGCACGGAATTAGCAATGCAGTGCTGGAAAAATGCAATGGTTTGGTTAGCATTCCGAATAACGAAACTGAGCAAAAAGTCGAGTCATTAAACGCTGGCATTGCCACTTCTATTCTTCTTTCAGAACTTACCCGACCTAGATGAAAACAACCGATAAGGTGATATTAGGGATTGACCCTGGAACGGTGATTATGGGTTACGGCCTTATTCACATCCAAGGGAAGCAGATGTCTATGCTGAATATGGGTGTTATTAAGCTGGATAAGATGAAAGATCATCCAACAAGGCTGAAAAAAATATTTGATAGAACGGTGGAGATTATTCGAGAATATCATCCGGACGAGATGGCGATTGAAGCTCCTTTCTTTGGCAAAAACGTACAGTCGATGCTGAAACTTGGACGAGCCCAAGGTGTAGCAATTGCAGCAGCATTATCTCAGAACGTTCCTATAGTTGAATACACTCCCAAGAAAATAAAGCAATCTGTAACTGGAAATGGAAATGCTAGTAAGGAACAAGTATGCGGAATGCTCGAGAATCTGCTTCAAACGAAACTAGAAGGATTGCCGCTGGATGCAACAGATGGCTTAGCGGCTGCTGTCTGCCATCACTTTAATAGTTCTGGGCTTTCTTCCAGTTCTAAGAGTTACGCAGGCTGGGCTTCGTTTTTGAAAGAAAACCCTGGCAGAAAAGGCTAACGAACTTCCGAGGCTATTCTTGTCGCTAATTCTGCAAGCTCATCGTTGCTTAAAGCCAACTTTGGCTTTGCAAAATTCATATCACTGATACTGCTTATCGGAATTAGATGAACGTGCGCGTGAGGAACTTCCAAGCCTATAACGGTGACTCCGATACGTTCGCATGGTACAACCTTCTCGATTGCTTTACCTACTCTCTTGGCAAAAAGCATCAGTTCTGAATAAAGTTCATCTTCCACATCAAAGATGTAATTCACCTCCTTCTTAGGTACAATAAGCGTGTGTCCTTTTACAAGCGGATTGATATCTAAGAAAGCAAAACACGTTTCAGACTCTGCTACCTTATAGCATGGAATTTCGCCATTGATAATCTTGGTAAAGATGCTTGACATTATCTGCCAATAGAAATAATCTCAAACTTGACGCTACCGTTTGGGACTTGAATCTCCGCGATTTCGCCCAACTTCTTTCCAAGTAAACCTTTACCTATTGGAGATTCAACAGATATTTTCTTGGCTTTCAAATCTGCCTCGGTTTCTGGAACGATGGTGTATTCCACTTCCATTCCGTTGTTCTGATTTTTCAGTTTTACTTTGCTTAGAATTAGAATCCTATCGGTATCCAACTTGGATTCATCAATTACAACCGCATCACTAAGAGTAGCTTCCATCTTGGAGATTTTCAACTCCAACAATCCTTGAGCTTCTTTAGCTGCATCATATTCTGCATTTTCAGATAGGTCACCTTTATCTCTTGCCTCAGCAATCTGCTGTGTAACGGATGGCCGCTCAACTCTCTTTAAATGCTTTAGCTCTTTCGTGAGTTTATCTAGTCCTTCCTGCGTCACATATGTACTCATAACACGTTTATTAATGGGTGTATAAAACAAAAGAATCCCGATTGAATCGGGATTCTTAAGAATAAAATTAAGAATTTAAACTTACAGCGCTAAACGCACTCCAATAGAATGTACTCCTGAAAAAGGATTGGTGTGACGGTAACAATAGTCGATTCCCAACTTGGTTCTCTTATCGCTTCCTTTCTTGCCCAAACCAACCTCTACAGTTGCCCCAGCAGTTGGTCCGGTTAATGCAGATGCGGCAATATCTGCACCACCTTTCCCGAATTGAAGAACGTATCCTCCACGAGCCATAAACATATCTTTGAATGAGTATTCTGCACCAAAACTGAATTGGTCCTTAGAGAAGCTGTTTGAAGTAAAATTAGCCGCACCTGTAACACGATTCATCAACTTGGTGTCTCTCCAGTGGTAGGTAACACCAATATTCAAAGCCGATGGCATCTCATATTTAGCAGAGCGATATTCGAATGTCAAACTATTACCATCAGCTGGTGTAGCTCGTGCAGAAAGTCCATCGCCTTTAAACTTCATTGGCGGGCCAACATTTTTCAGAGAGATTCCGAATGAAACGTTATCCTTATTCTTTTCCTTATCACGATTTCCTAGAGTGGTAGTGTAAGAGATTCCCGCATCAAAAGCCACACCCGAAGCATTCAGGTTTGAGATGCTGTGATTGATAACGCGAACTGTAATTCCAGCATTGATACTATTGGAGAATTCCTTTGCGTAAGAAATACCAATGTTCAGATAATTTGGAGAAAAGGTACCGTTACTTCCTTCTGGTAAATCAGAAGTGGTAATATCAATTTCACCAAAGCTCATGTTCATAATACCAAGACCAATTACTCCAGCATCTCCAATTTTCTGAGAGATTCCAAAACTGTTAATCATAATTCCGGAACCAACTAACCATTGTGTACTCGAAAACAAAACCTCGGTTCTGCTTGTGTAAGCCAAACCTGCCACATTCAGGTATTGAGCCTCCAAACCTCTTACCGAGGCCGTGTTAGCACTACCAAAACCTGAACTTCTTGCCCAAGGATTAATGAGTAGCTCTGTTGCACCAGCCTGCCCTGCACGATCCGAATTACCCGCTATTACGGAAACCGAAAGCATTCCGCCAAGCAATGCAATGAAACCTATTTTTAAACTTTTTCTCATATCGTTTTTGTTCAATACAATCACACTTTCAATTAGAACGAATCCAAATCGAGCTGACGGATAGTTCCGAACCACTTGATTACTTTTTCGCCAATACCTGGAGCATCAATATGCATGATGTATACACCACTTGCAACCGGAACATTCAGATGATTCTTCAAGTCCCATTCGAGCGATGTAATAGGTGAATCTTTTTTGAATTGACGAACCATAATACCGTTTACAGAATAAATACTAAGCGTGCATTCTACCGGTAGATTAATAATCTTGATTTTGTTCTCAAGTTGACTTTCTTCGTAAGCCGAATTTGCATAGTAAGGATTAGGTACCGCACGAATTAAATCAAGCGCATCTTCAGCAGTAGTCTGATCTTCTCTTACCGTAGCAAAGTCCCCTGTTGAAAATGTGTACATCGGTAAGTTCTCATTCTGTGGCTGATCAACAGACCAACCTGGAGCGTAGTCAGAACGGTACGGCTTTGTAACCCGAATATTGAGATTAACAGTGTTTTCGAGCAAAGTTCCGTTTTGAGCCAAAAGTGGCATGCCCACCCACATAGCATCCTTGTACACGTTTCTTCTTGACGAAGGACTTGGATCAAAGTCGTTATCAGACAATTTGCTGTAAATAAATGCTCCCTCATCATATGCTGGAACGTCATCATCTGGGTCATCTCCATTATGACCAAACACGTAGATATAATGCCCTCCGCCAAAAATTGGTAGCGCGGGACCTCCAGCACCAAATAGTTCGCTCGTTGGATTCCAAATCATATCGGCACCATTACTTTGCTGCAACCATGAGTTTTCTCCAAAAGCCATGTTTAGTCTTTCTCCAGTTTCTACATTTATAACAAACCCTGGAAACCACCCCATACCCATAGTTCCAGAATTATCGGGGTTTCCATCCTTATCAACAGAAGGGCTCATTCTAAGATTAAAGCGCTCCGCATCACCAACTTTAGGTACAAAATCGTCTCCGATTTCTACAACAGGACATCTAGTCCATTTAGACTTATCAGACGTAATTTCAACATCAACACTTGCCAAGTTTTCTAAATCATTCAGGACCTTTGGCTGACGAAAAGTTGGCGACATAACACTATCTGCATGACTAGCAAGTTTCCAAGGAGCCCACGTTCCAGTCAACACGGTTTCATATACTTGATTTGCATCTCCGGTATAGTCCGTTCCAACTACAGCTCCACTTCTTATCCAGTTGAGAGACGTTGGGCCATCGACATCTGGTATACCCGTTAGCCAAAAATTCGTTCCAGAATAGCTAATTCTACTAGAAATAAGCCCATTACCTTCATTTTCATCTCCTGGATCGATAGTTTGCTCTAGGGAAACAGATAGTCCCCATTCAGGAATTAATTGCTCATTTCCGTTCGACAAGCCAATTGGCTTGCTAGCCCAGAAAATATTATCCGGATTTCCTTGAATAGTTGGACACCCTTCTCCAATACATTCCAATGACCAATAGGCATCAGACAAGTTCCCTAGTGTAATGGAATCGTGCATCTTAAAGACGAAATCTGCATTAGGAAGGTTCTTTGGATCTATGACCTTGATATCAACTGGTCCCCGGCCACTTTCATAAGTGATTTCATTGAATCTACCTTCAGGGCTAGTCAATATATCCAAAACACTTTGGGAATCAAGAGAAAGGTCTCGTCCTCCATTTCCCCGTCCTTCAATACGAGTTAGTCTTGGTCCATCGCCATATTGTGCAGAAAGAATGGTTCCATTTTGCTCTGGTTCTGTTTTGTGAGGGATTGCTATAACCGGGGCAATAGCACCTCCAAATGCATTTTTACGACCAGCTAAGTATGGGTTTTTCTGACCGTCTAATTGTAATGCGTCATTCTGATCGTATGTTTTGAAATTGTTATACGAATAGGCAATGGCCATAAAATAATACTTCTTGTGATTAACTAGCTGGCGATCACCCGTTGCAAACTGGTCTTGAGTAACCTGAAAGGAGTGTCTTAACCCTTCATTAGTCCCATCCACCATTTCTACTGGAATACTCGCGTTTAATTCATCTGAGAAAGTGAAGTTTACTAACTGAGCAATAGCCTCATTTGTAAGTGTATCGATGTTTTCTATATCGCATTGTGCTATCAGACGTGCCACATCAGGATTAGTAAGATCGGACGAAGACACGGTCACGTCTTTCAGTTGAAATATTTGGTATCCTTCAAATTTGAATACATTATTATCCCAAACTGGTGGGATAAATGGATCTATTTGTGAATAATCCTCATTTGCATTGTTTGATGCTGTTGGATTGAAGAGGCTTAGAATTAATTCTCTATCCAACTCCACAATACTTAATTCAGGTGCGTCTGGTCCATCAATCAATACGAAACAGTTATCAAAAAGAGACTGTGCCTTATCGTCAATTATCCTTACCCGCTCAACAGATTCAAATGGATCCGATGCGTTAGTAGCACGTGCCCAAACGGCTCCAACTGTAATGTCATTTACAGCTCCTGGTTCCAAAGTAAATGGCCCAGCCGATTGCATAAAACGTCTATCCTGTGGTGAGTTACCAGCAGTTTGTTCTGTCCATGATGGTTGAGGAAGTCCGTCTGTACCCCATCCACACGGATCGGAATCACCAGGAAACATATAATCAGCTCCTTGAGAGCATGCCCCGCCTCCCGGAACAAGTCCACTACCGCCATAGCACATAGGCGCATCATTACGCCAAATACCTCGCATATAATTGTAGTATTCTGCACCTACATCCGGGTCTCCCTGAACACTTTGATCATTGTTGTGATATACGAATCGTCTCATTCCAAAACGCTCATTGTCAATTCTACCATCACCATAACCAACTCCAATACCGCCATATACGATACCCCCTTCGCTAATTGCCTGTGTAACTTCACAATTATCGTATAACGGATTATCTAGACTATCTATATCCTGATAAGGGCCTTGAAAAAAGTCGATCCCCACTGCTGGAGGGTTGGCGCCATACTGCTGTGGGCCACCGGTGCCATCAACAGCAACGCCATTGTAGCAATACCCTAAACCACGCATTACATCGCAACCAACAAAATCGTCCTCTGCAAATCCAAGATCCGAATCAACCCATTGTGCGAAGTATGTATTAGTAAGTGTAAACGAACCTCTATTAATCATCTCATAATTATAAAAGGTCATGTCGTTGATCTCGTCATTTGTAGAGAAGGCAAAAGCTTGACCTCTGATCTCCATTCCAATGGGATTAGCGCCTGTTTCAGTATGTATGTTTCCCTTATCATTGAAAACCCACCAAAGTGTTTCATCACCAAAAAGTTTCACTTCACGTTCAACCAAGCAATTGAAATCCGTTGGATTCAAATCATAATATGGATAATCACCACCATCTTCAGGGTTGTAGCCTCCGCTTCCATCTGCATCAAAGTAAGGAGCAAGGTTATAGTCCTGACCTTGCGAAACTTCACCGTGTGCTGGCCAATTAAGAATGGACTCAGGGATAACATATCCAGGATATTCCGTTGCCTCGTCACAAGTTGGATCGCTAGTACATAGATACCAACCAACAAACTGGTCAACTTCAGTTCTGGTAATTTTAAAGAATCGGTCATAATCAGCACATGTCTGAGGATCAATTTCAGCCGTAGTTGTATTCAACGGACCAGGCCAGAAGTCATTACCGTTTTGTCGGAATCGTACAGCGGCCACCTTTAATTGGCCGTTAACATCAACACCTCCCATCCAGAGCGAACCTCGATATAATGAATGTACTCCACCACCTTTGGGTATTTCATATGCCGCCACATTTGTGGCAAGATCTCCCCACATATCACCACCAGATTGAACCAATGTTCTCACATTGTTCAAATCCAACTGGATAGCTGTCGCGGGTGGATCACATCCTGCCGCCAATCCTTTTGATTGAGATGTTTGGGTAGGAGCGTTATTTACTCCTTTTGTTCTTTCGGCATTTGCCATACCGACCGAGCCGATAAGAAATGCAACAATAAGTAGTATTTGATTTTGTTTTGACATGACCTTATTTTTTTCTATTCAATCAAAAGTTTAGCAAAAGTCCCAATCTAATTCTCCGTGGTTGGGAGAAGTTGAATGGATTATTAACTGCCACTGCGTACAGGTCACGGAATGATTGTTCATCAGTTTGCGATTGTATAGCCGGTTGAAATTGAGCTGCCGACAAATAACCATCATCAGATGGATTCCCAGTCTTGCGGTAAACACCGAGAATGTTTTGCGTATTCAATAAGTTCTGAATATCCACATAGATATTCAAGTTAGACTGTTTAGCTGGCTTGCCCTCTGTTCCTTTGGTCCATTTGATGAGAACATCTTTGTCCACTCTCATATCAACTCTAAACTGCCATGGTCGTGAGGAACCGTTAATAGACCCTCCCAAAAATGGCGTGCCTATTCCAATCGCGGTTCCTGTTGTGTTAGACTGTCGCGAATATGGATTTCCAGAACCAGCACGAATAATGGCATTGACTCCAAAATTTTGGAGCCAGCTAATGGTCTTACCAGCTTTGGTTACCGTTTTTGGTCCATTGTAGTTCTTTCCACTCCCAAAACGATAATCTGCAGATACAACGATATTGTGTCTTTGATCGAAATCAAGTGGCTGAATCACACGTAGGTTATCAAACCCGGCATTTACAAGGTTAGCACCTGTCTCGATACTAGAACCGGTTCCATCAGCAAACTGAAGTGTATAAGCTAAGCGCAAGGAAAGGTTCTTGGTTCTTCTCAAATCATAAGAAATAGTTAAGCCTTTTACCGTACCAAAATCGAGGTTGCCGAGTGTGGTATAAGTTCTTGGGTAAGCCTCTGTTACTCGAACGGTAGCAATCTGGTCTCTCATTTCGCGATAGAATCCGTTTAGCTCAATTGCTGATCTTTTCCCAATCGTTTGCTTGAAACCGATAGCATATTCAATTGTAGTTTCAGGCCTCAAATTTGGGTTATTAACACGATTTGTTCGGTTCTCCAAATACAGATAATCAATCAAATCCAATCTATTTCCAGTGCTTGGACGCTGCGTTAGCACATCATAGTTAGCATAGAAAAGTGCATTATCCGAAATTGGGAATGAGAACGAAATCCTTGGCATCACATTCACCTGTGGCACGTAATCCTTGAATGCGCCAGAAGAAATAACTTCTTGATCTGGATCAATTAAATAAGGAGCGATTCCAGTTCCGGTACGTAGAATAGAAGGGTCACTTATCTCCGTTCCTTGTCCATCAAACCAAACTGCGCCTTCACGATACCCAACAATTGCAGAAGGGTTTTGAACGTCATTCACGTAAACCACGGCAGAACTACTTATGTTTCCTGGGTGGTTTACAGGGTCGCCATTAATTGTTGTGGTTTCCCCAGCTGTATAAGCTTCATACAGCAAATACGGGTCTTTCAATACTTTTTGGTTGGCGTCAAATCTATCAACACGAACACCAATACGGAAAATCAAATCCTTGAAGGTGAATTCATCCTGAATATAACCTGCTATGTAAATTGGTTCGAAAGCACCAATTTTACGTGTGAAGTTTCCGAACTCGTCTCTTTCGGTGAAGAAGTCATCAAAAGTTGGTTTTGACTTCAGTTTCTTTCCTGTATGATCAAATCCAAAATAGTTCACGAAGTTATTTCCGTTGTTCAGCAGCTCATCGGCACTAAACCAACCTATATCGTAAAAATCAGGATCATAAGAATCAATGTCAATCCACTCCGTTCCAGCTGGATCGAGCCCTAAAGCTTCACGAATATTGTAATCTATGAAAAACTGCCCCTCACCTCTGTTAGGGAAATCATTATCTGCCGTGTAAAGCGGATTGAACGAAACGGTATCTGTATAAACTCCGTTTGAGTCAAAACTCAACAAACCATTATCGGTATCCTGCTGCGCTAAGTGACTATTTGCATATTGTCTAGTAATTTCCCAAAGGGCATAAGGAGAATATCCAACAAACGCATCTTTACGCTGCTCATATTCAAAACCCAACGAAATGGAATGCTTTCCAATATCGAAGGAACCCGTAGCCATTACTCTAAACTGAGTTTGATCCAATTTACTGTAGCTATTGTACTGAGTACCAGTATTGCTCCATAAACCATATACACTTCTAGGAGCATCACCATTTCTAATAGCTCCACGATCTTGCTCAATTTGAGTCAAGTTTTGATAATTGCCCTGTGCATCAGGGTTTAAATCGTAAAACTGCTGCGTGTAAGCCGATAGATATGGGTTAATATCAGAGCCTTCAAACGTAATTAGCGTATCGCGGTCTGGGCCTTGAATAAAACCAGAAACAACTCCTACATCTGGGTCATCGTACGTACTGAAAGCGTAAGTATTTTCCTTGTAAGTTGTAAACTTTCCTACATATCCGTAACGAAACAATTCATCTCTGTGCTCATCATCTCTTGTCTGCTGCTGAAAACTAGAGTAATCCGCCTGTATACTATAGTAAGCGCTTCCTATACCAGATTTCTTACTGCGCTCACCGTCAGACGGAGCTTTTGGCGTAAAACGCTGAGTAAATCTTCCGTAAACTCTCCATGTCTTATTAATAACCTCTCCATTGTTATCAAAGTTAAAAAGCGAACCTCCGTAACTGTAAGCACGGTTATCATTGAAATCTATGTTACCACCAATCTTAAGAGTAACGTCAGCAGGTAGATAAAAATCGAGGTTACCAGAAGCAACAACACTTCTTTCCCTAACGTTTCTACGCTGGGCTGTCCATTCTAAATCATCCTGACGAATAAGTTCAGAACGCAAAACAGACGAACCATCAGAAGCCTGAACAATTGGATTACGTCTTAAATCATCAAGCACATCTTGCTTTACGTAGTATGCACCGATGGCAGAAGGACGTGGATCCTGTACATAATTTACCTCACCAGCAAGAAAATAACCCATAATTGGCTTTTTGGTCTTTCCAGTTGGGTCAGACTTATCCTTGATACTAATAAGTGGACCTGAAATGTTTCCAGCAATCAAATGAAAACCCTGTGGGTCAAAGAGGTAATCGTTATTATCGTTGTACTTGATACCTCCAGAACTTACAAGCTCAATTCCACCATACGTCTTACGAGACGCTCCTTTGGTAGTAATCGAAATAACACCACCAGTAATATCTCCAAACTGGGCTGGAATACCACCAGTTTGCACAGTAACCTGAGCAATTGCTGCTTGAGGCAGACTTGACCCACCTCTAACCTTAACACCATCAATATATGTATCGGTAGAACCACTTCTTGTTCCTTTTACACTACCAATAGCACCGTCATTATCCTGAACACCAGCCACCGTGGTTACTGCTGCAGCAGCTCCCCTACTTGGCATCTTTGCAATATCATCACCTGAAATAGTCACGTTGGAACCTCCATCTTTCTCAATAAGCGGAATCACATAAGCTACAACTTGTACCTCATCCAACTTAACACCAGCGGACATTTCAAATTTCACTTCTG
>Ga0222662_1000263_pt1 | contig 48459 bp, 23 predicted proteins | sample AntAcemetagen600_FD_179821 | JGI IMG/M metagenome (GOLD analysis project Ga0222662, IMG submission 179821) | Saline water microbial communities from Ace Lake, Antarctica - #600 | ecosystem: Environmental > Aquatic > Non-marine Saline and Alkaline > Saline | place: Antarctica: Ace Lake... | reverse complement strand
TCGTAGCTGAAACGGCCCGCAGCAGCATGTTGAAGCTGACCAATAGAAACAAGAGGTTGCCGGGGAATATCAAAAAGAACTGTCTGAAAGACGTCACCGTTACCATTTGGCATCGATGCTCCCGGGGAATCTATGTCCAATGGCCCTGGAAATCTGTCTTTGTCGCTATTACTTTCGTTATCATAGAAGGTGTGGGTCGCAATTGTATTGAGGCCCAAATCAGTATCCCACTTAGGATTATTCCATATCGCACGAATATTGCTATCAATAATGGGCCGAATTGCGCGCGGACCGGCTTCTATGCTTGTCCGTAACTTAAAGTTGTAGAAAACTTCCTCAAGTTCCGACATCCGCCCGGGGTTAAGAGTCAGTCCTTCGCGCAAAAATTTTACGCCTGGCGATCCAATATCAGTACCATCCGAGTATCGTTTATTTTGTCTTACGCTTTCCAGGGCACCAGTGTCGGTCAGGAAATCAATGGAGAACGGGAAATAAAATATTTGTGCTATCTCGAAAAGCCCACTTGTCGTATTGGGGTTACCATTACCTGGGCTGTACGGTAGACCCCAACCCATATTTCCCCCAAAAGCCCTGCTCGAATTGGGGTAACCACTATCCATGAAGCCAAACTCTACCAGCATATCGACATCGGGTAAATCAGGACCCGTTTGGTTTAGATTCCTTGGGCCTCGAAATATAGAAGCATTCGAGGCAGTTGCAATATCCTGAGACCAGGAACTATCATCTTCATCCGAATCGCTAAGATCAACACGGTCGGCATAACCAAACATCATCGTTTTACCTGGTTCCAATAACGAGGGTTGAGTGGCATGAACCCAACGTTCATTATTGTACAGATTAGCTTGTTCACTTTCACCAAGTTGATTCGTGGTCCCCGATTCAAACAAATTCAGGTATCCTTGTGGAAAACCATGGACCATGAGGCCACTGCCTTGAGTATCAATACTCAACCTGACATTGTAGGGATTGTAGATCCCTATCCAAGTTTGTGAGTTTCTTTCATAAGTGTAGTTCGGAGAGGTTGTAGAAAGTAGAGAGACCCATGCATTCTGTTGAAAGAAAGCCAAGGAAGGCGTTATTGGGTTGCTGGCATAATTCTCAGAGGGGTTAAAATTCCCCTGTGCCTCACCGGACCACACTTCAAAATTTCCATATGGGTGACCCAATGCGTTTATGTCATGTGGCCCGACAATCCCGTCTCTGGTCTCTGCATTGCCAAATTTGTAGAACAGGTCTTTTGAAATTACACTAACTGGGAGCGCTCCGTTAGTAAGGTAATCTTTCAAATTGTAGTAATCACGAAAAATTCCGAAGTTTATATATCCGTTACTCTGCAGGTCCGGCGAATCATCAAATTTATCCGAATCCATAGCAATATAAGGTGTCGCTGATGTATTTGGAAACAAGTCATCAAAAACAGCTGGATTCTCAAAAGCTGCTGTTAAATCCCGCTTCAGCCCACCGTTCCGCGTATCGCTCAAGATCCCATAACCCGAAAATGTGTAGTCGTAAAATCGCTCGCGGACAATGATATCGTTAGCACTATTACTGAGAACTAAATCCTTCAGACTAATTGCGTTAAAGATGGTGTCTGAATCCGTTGTTAACCCAGTCGTGTTATCCAAAGGGTAGTACCCGGGTAGAACGTTTCTCTGCGGATTCAAAAGATCAGATGGATCCTCGTTGTTTACCTCGGAATTCGAAGGAACCATTTTAGCTTTCTGTGTTTCGTCATCGACGATCCAAGCAAAAGCACCTGTTTCAATGCCATTTGCTTCTAGCACAACGCGTCCGGCACTCACCTCATCCCCGGGCTCAACAGAATTCTCCCCAATCAACACGACGGCATCTGCAAAGGGGCTTGTGAGCTGGGCGGCAGGACCGGCGCCATCATCCAAACCGGAAACAAGCCATTTCACTGCCTGCACAGGGCTACTGGCCGGAGCAATGGAAGAAGTTCCATCGCTGTGGCTTACTCCCACCCAGTAGCGGCGGGCATTATTGGCAGTATTCGGGATTGCCGCTCGTGGCACATTCACGCCCGAATGCTGGTTCATCAAGTCCGCTCGGGCAACACTACGCTGATCGGGCCCCGCGGCGGCTTGTAAATCCCCCAAAGCGATTTGAATACCGAGTATGGCATTGAGCCTCGCCTCATTGGTCTCGAGTTGGACCTGCGCCGACTTGCTTTCCACTTGCACAAGGGTCGCTACGCTCACCGTCAATAATAACACAAAAGCCATCAACGAAAGTGAGATCACTAAAGCGAAACCCTCGTTCTTGGATTCTTTACCGCAATGATGGGATGGAGCAGATGAACTCATAAATGGGGTTGTTTTGAAAAATGGCACTTTTCTATCCGGCTGACCCTTTCCTATTGAATCACATCAGAAAAGAGTAAGTAGAAAGATATTATTTACCGAAATAGTGGGGTATTTATTGTTTAATAACTATTGTTTGCCAATATTGTATTTGCAACCGTAAAACGAATTGAATCCAAGCTAAATCGGTTTCTGATAAAACTGTTAAAACCGAGAGAGAAACAGGAGTTTGAGCTTATCGCTCATTAGGCCGAATTACCACATGATCATGAGTCAGGGTGAATTTCAGCCATGCACTTCCACCTGATCAGATCCCCACCAGACCTCGCTCAATGAGGTCCGCTCGAAGGTTATGTCGAAGTTTTCATCGCTACCACGCATGGAAGCGCTAGCACCGGAGAGAGCCAACTGGCAGAGTCGATCGCTCACCGCATTTCCGTCCCAGATCGTTTCCGTATGCCTCCGCTCATAGGTAGAGGCCTCCAGCAGGGGTTCTTTTCCCTTTGCCGGGCGGACGAGTCCGGTAGGAAGGTGAATCCAGTCTCCAGCGACGAGAAAATGCAGCCGAATACGGTTCATTGACCCTCCCGGACCGCGATGCATCAAAACGGAAGTAGAACTACCAGAATAAAGAAAAAGACATTCATCAAATATATCGACAGTCTGCAACAAGGTGTGCCGGATGCCTGCATAACTCTGCTTCTGGACATTTTCAATTTTTGCCAGCTTCCACTCGATGAATCTCCGGGACACAATTCAGTTGTGCTGCCATTTCAATTGTAGAAATTACAGGTGGTATTTTGTTTTTTCGAGACAGTTTCGCTTCTCGTTTCGACAAACTCAAAGCCCTGTAGTTGATCGAAGGGCAAGCAACGACGGCGAGTGAGTAAATACCCATAAAAGAAACTCAATAATTGCCATCAGAGTGGATCTATCTAATAAGTATCAGCTCATGGCCCCGAAATCTATTTTGATCCCCCCCTCTCTCGTAATTTTCCTACTCAGTCTCACTGGGCAGAACCTCACTGCTCAACAGGTGGCCGAAAACGAGCAGACAAAGCAATACTTTCTCTGGGAACCGGAACCAGCACCCAACCGGGGACACGATTTTGGAGTCGAGGCACTCGGTAGGGGCTACCCCTACGACAAGGACTGGGAGCGCTGGTCTTATCCGCTGGGCAATGGAAACATTGGCACCAACGTCTTTGGCCGAACAGAAGTGGAACGCATTCAGATTACAGAGAAGACAATTTTAAACGGCAGTGCCTATAACCGCGGTGCCGTGACCAACGCCGCGGAGATCTACCTCGATTTCGGACACGAGGATTATAGCGACTACCGCCGTGAACTAAATCTGAACGATGCCATCAAGACCGTTTCCTATCAATCCGGTGGAGTCCGGTTCGAGCGCGAGTATTTCACCAGCTATCCGGACGATATTCTGGTCATTCGGCTGACTGCAGACCAGGCGGGGGCGCTTTCTTTGACAGTCCGCCCGGAGATCCCCTATCCGGTAAGCAAGCATGAACTGGATACCAAGTCAGGTTTACTGGTTCAGACGAACGGAGACCTCATCACGCTGAAGGGCACGCTCGATTATTACCAGGTAAACTTTGAGATACAGGTAAAAGTATTGAACGAAGGGGGGAGTCTTTCCACGAATGAGGAAAGCATCAACATCACAGACGCGGATGCGGTTACCCTCCTCGTCGCCATCGATACCAACTACGAGCTCGGGCCCCACATTTTCCTGAACGAACCCAAGGAAAAACTGGACCCCGATTTCGATCCCCATGAATTGGTTACCGAGAAAATTGACCACGCAACTGACCTTGGCTTCGTTGCCCTGAGGAGTCGTCATTTGGAGGATTATCAGAACCTCTTCAATCGTGTCACCGTCGACTTGAATTCTGAAGTTTCCGAACTCCCCACGCATGTACTTCTGGAGGAATACCGGGAAGGTAATTATAATCCTTATCTGGAAGAGCTCGTTTTCCAGTACGGCCGCTATCTCCTGATTGCCAGTTCGCGGGAGACCACCCTCCCCGCTCACCTTCAAGGAGCCTGGAGCCAATACGAAGTCAGCCCCTGGTGCGCCGGCTACTGGCACAACATCAATGTGCAGATGAATTACTGGGGCGCCATGAGCACCGATCTCGCGGAAACCTTCGAAGGCTACCTCAACTACTTTGAGGCCTACAAACCAAAGGCGCAGCAGTTCGCCCGCGACTACATTCTGGAGACTCGCCCCGAAGTACTCTCCGATGACCCTGCCGAAAATGGCTGGATCCTCGGAACCGGTGCCAATGCCTATCAAATTTCCGGCCGATCCGGCCACTCCGGTCCGGGAACCGGCGGCTTTACCACCCAACTCCTGATGGAATACTACAACTTCACGCAGGATGAAGAATTTTTGCGGGAGACCGGCTATCCGGCGATGCTCGAGATGAGCCATTTCCTCTCCAAAACCCTCTATGAGACGGATGACGACTTGTTGTTGATTAGCCCTTCCGCATCACCCGAAATCAGGATGGACGGTGAATACTACAATACCAAAGGTGTCACCTACGACCAAGGCTTTGTCTGGGAAAACCACAACAATGTTTTAAAGACAGCAGAAGTCCTCGGTGATGAGGATCCGTTCCTGGAAGTCATCCGAGAGCAAATCCCCAGATTGGACCCCATCCTAATCGGAAGCTCCGGACAGATCAAAGAATTCCGCGAGGAAGATGCCTACGGCGAGATCGGCGATCCGCATCATCGTCACACCTCACAATTGTGCCCGCTTTATCCCGGAACTTTAATCAACGATTCCAACCCGGATTGGATGGAAGCGGCCTCCGTGACACTCGACCTACGGGGCAAGCCCGGCAATGGATGGGCAACCGCACACCGGATGATCCTGCGCACCCGACTCCATGAAGCCGAAGAAGCCCTCGGCCTCTATCGGCTCTTCATCACCGAGAAAGCGGCGGAGAATCTCTGGTCGATGCACCCACCCTTTCAGATCGATGGCAATTTCGGCGTAATGGCGGGCGTCGCTGAAATGCTGCTCCAGAGTCAGGATGACGCCATCGAGCCGTTACCCGCCCTCCCTGAGGCATGGGAAAAAGGAAGCTTTGACGGCCTCGTCGCACGGGGCAACTTCAAGGTTTCCGCGACATGGGAGGAGAGCCAACTGACCGAGCTCTCCATCATTTCCCGCAGTGGGATTGATTGCCAAATTAAGTATCCCGGTTTGGCCAAGAGCACCGTGATCGACCAGAGTGGTGACATCGTGGAATTTGAAGAACTTGGACCCAACGAGATCGTTTTTTCGACTACGAAAGGCGGAGAGTATTTTGTTCAACTCAACCCGTAAACTTTCTTGCGCGCCTCTTCAGTGAAAATGCACAAAAATGTAATGAGTAGAAAAGGACATGGTGATGCAAGCGTTCTGCGGCAACGCCGCAAGCGTCGGCCCTACGTTGGACTCGCGCTCTTGACTCAGCGTAGCTCAAAGAGCGAAGGCGGTTATGCGATCGCCGCTCTTTCACTTACACCCTTTGCCTTAGCGTCATACCTAAACGTATAAGATAAATGAAGATGATCAACAGCCTGGTTATCCCCGTCAAAAGCAGGGGTGAAGATTGAAGTCTAATCACTCTGAGCAAAACAGCTCCAGGAAGTCCTCAGCAACCACCCCGACATTGCCATCAACCAACTCACCTCCCTACAACCCACTTGATCCCCAATGAAGCATCGTTTCCCAGCCGTTTTAGCATTTGTATCGCTGTTTGTGGTCGGGGCTTTCCTTTTTTATATATCCGACTCTTCGCCGATCGGGTTGATCTCCAATAAGACTTCCCCGGCAGCACTGCCAGAGCGGGAGCCAATGCCGGAGCAACCTGCAGTTGCCACGCTTGAAGCACCGGAGCTGGAAACGCAATCCACCGAGACGCTGATCGATCCAGCCTCAGCTACCTTCAGCCCGGAGATGGCGCGGCTGGTAAGTTGCATCGAGTCAGGCCAATCCATACGGTTTAAAGTAGGTGAGCGCGAGCGGGACTACATCTTCCGCCCCCAACGCGTCACTGCGGACGGTTTCCAGGTCTCCGCCGGTGCGAACGCCGTATACCCTTCGCAGTATGCGGTATATCAAGGCAAACAGATACTAGCAGATGGCTCGCTGACTGAGATGGCGAAACTTGCCGTGGTCAATGATACCTTTTCCATGGCCTACACCACGGACAAAGGAGATTTCCTGATCGAGGAAAATGATGAGGGTGAGTGGGAATCGCGGACCTTGCTGAGCCGTGAGGAAGGATCACGTTGGGGGCATTTTCAGTGCGATGAGGAGAACGGACTGGCCGGAATTGTCAGTACATCAGAAGATGCAGAAGAGCCGCCCCGTGAAGCGGTCTCGATTCGCTTGGGCGCCGAGGTCGAAGAATCCGCCACCGAGCCCCAGGTTGAAGGCGCTCGCGCCAGCCATCCCTATTTCCGCTTGGGAGAACAATACGATGCCTCGCTGAAAGATATCCTCATTCTGATGATCTCCAGCAAGTCACAGACCGGCACAAATCTCAGCAGCAAGGCGGCGACCTATTTTTCCTATGCCGCGACCGCAGCCGATGTCTATGAACGTCAGCTCGGCCTGCGCTACTTGCTGCAGGAGCTGATATTAATCCCGAGCACATCGACAGAAGATGATATCGAACCGGCGGCCAACAATCCCGCCGACAATGGCACCGATGATCTCGCAGCCTTGAAAAGTTGGTGTGATACGCACCGACCCCAAGCCACCTACAAGTGGGGCCATGCCATGGGCTGGACATTGGTTGAGGGGGAAAATGATACGAATAACTGGGTCGGGTGGGCGTGGATCGACAACTACGGTAGTTCTGAAAATGCCTTTTCTGTCAATGAGCCGAGGTGGACCTGGGGTGTGCATATCCATGAGCTCGGTCACAATGTCGGGGCGAGTCATACCATCGGTAGCGGAGGAGCCATGAATCCGACGGTTTCCAGATCGAATCCTAAGGAAGACTTTTTCAAGGAAAGCGAAAATGGTTCCTACACTGCAGCCATGGACATCTACAACTATATGTCCAGCCCCAGTCGTAATTATGTCTTCGGTCCCGCAGAGCTAAGGAACCCTGAAGAAATGCCCTTCGGCATCGACGATGCCGTATCCACCGCCACCGACACGCCTGTTACCTTCAACCCGCTCTCTAACGATGACACGGCGACTCTCTTTGGTGCGACCAATAACATAAGGCTGATAGAAGTCGGCCAGATTTACCCGAAACTCGCGGGTTCTGTTTCTGTCTCTGGAAATGAAATTACGTTTACGCCCGTCGGCGGCTTCACGGGAAACGTCTGGTTCAGCTATACCTTGAGCGGCGATGTGGGCACTGGTAGTGCTGGCTGGCTGCACTCGGCCGACGTGGTGGTCACGGTGGGTGGCATCAGTTCGGACCCGGGGGGGAATCCAACCATTAGCACGACCAGTGATGTGTTGAGAACCGATTTTTCAGGTGACATCCGCATCAATCCACTGCTCAACGACGAGGGGAAGGGGCGACTCTGGGCGGGTGGCGTGGAGGCTCACAACTTTGATGATGGATCCCTTGCCGCAACGAATGGATCCTTTCATCTTGTGTCAGCATCTGTGGTTACAGGTAACGGCACCGTGACCTTGGAGACGGCAGAAGTCACCCGCAACGGAATCAACACTCAAGACAACACCGGCTACCTTGTCTATACCCCTGGGGGGAATGAACCGAGTCAGGTGGTAATCAACTATACGGTCGAAGATGCCGACGGGAACCAAAGCACGGGCACCATTTATCTTACTAATGCAGATACCGTTTCTGTTTCTTCCGATCTGAGTCAACTGATCGAGCGCGATGGGCGGGTCGCGACCCTTACGTTCACGCGCACTGGCGCTACCACGTCCTCTGAGTGGATCGACTTTGGGGTCACTGGAGAGGTCACCCTTACCGGATCCGGTAGCGATGTAGCCCTTTCGGGATTTATTTCATTCAATGCAGATCTAGGCGTGGGACGCCTGACCCTTCCTGCGGGTCAGGCCAGCGTCTCCCTACAGGTCTCAGCCATGGAAGACGTAGCTGTAGAAGGGGCGGAATCTCTCAACGTGGTCATGACAAACGTGGAAACTCTTTTAATTGATCCCAGCGCTGGTATTGCCTCCGTTGAAGTAATTGAATTCTCCCCTATCGAAACCGTGGTCGCCAGTGAGGACTTCGACGGATTTTCTTCGGGCACAAGTCTGGGAAATGGCTGGACCAACGAAGCGACCTCGCCAGGTGTTTGGACGGCGGACAGTGCAGGCACGGGTAGTTCAAATACCGGCCCATCCGCTGACCACACCCTGGGCACGAGCAGTGGCGTCTATCTCTACCGTGAGGCAAGCAATAACACGAATGAGCAAGCCGATCTGACCAGTCCTACGATTGATCTCTCGGGGGTAAGTGCTGCGACCGTAGAGTTTTACTACCACATGTATGGAGAGGATATGGGCGAGCTCCGAGTCGATGTCTATTCAGGAGGCTCGTGGAATTTGGATGTCTTTCCCGTTTTGACCGGGCAGCAACAAACCGCCTCCGAGGATCCCTGGATACGTGCTCGCTTTGATGTGTCACCCTATACGACAGCGGATTTCCAGGTTCGCTTTCGGGGGATCACCGGCTCCTCGTTTACGAGTGACATGGCGATTGATGGTTTCGTTGTAGGCGAAACAGTAACGCCTACAAATGAAGGACCTTTCATTTCGGGACAGCCGCAATCCCTCAACGTGGTTGATGGAGACCCTGCGTATATCTCTGTGGTGGCACAGGCCTACCCGTCACCCACCTACCAGTGGAAAAAAGATGGGATCGATATTTCCGGTGCGACTCAATCGGTGCTGTATTTTGCTGCCGCAACCCAGTCCGATGCGGCTGAGTATACCTGCATAGTGACCAGTGGCGGCACGGTAACGAGTACCACGGCTACTCTGACCCTGCCAATTGTGCCGCCGACTGGCCTTGCGGTCACGCCAGGGAGCACCTCGGTCACTTTAGACTGGGACGACAGCACTCACCCAAATTTTTCCAGCTACTCGGTTTACCGGAGCGAAACCGCTGGATCCTACAGTACTCCGTTAGAAACTGATCTAACGTCCAGCAGTTACGTCGACAACTCCGTAATGGACGGCACCAGCTATTACTACGTGGTAACCACGCTTGACACAGATACCGACGAATCCAGTTTCAGTAATGAAACCTCGGTTGATTTCTATGCAAATCTTTCGGCTCCTTACGTCGATGCGGGTCCGGATCAGGTGGCTATTATCAGTGCCAGTGTGACATGGACGCCAGCGCAACTCACCACGACTGCCTGGTATGACGCCAGCGATTCGGGGACCCTTACGGAAACGGGTGGTGCAATCAGCCAGTGGGATGACAAAAGCGGGAACGGATTGAACTTGCAGGCCAGCGCCAGCCAGGAACCCATCAACGGAACCACCACGATCAACGGCACCAATGCCATCGATTTTGACGGGAACAATGACCAGATGTCCACCTCCAGCAATCCTTTCGGTTCCGCGGTCAGTGATGCGCTGGTCATTATGGTCCATAAGGTGAATAACGACAGCGATCAGGGTACGATCTTCACCCTCACCGGTTCAGATGCTAGCGGTTCCCGCTGGCAGTCCCATGCACCCTACAATGGAACCGCCTACTTTGATTGCGGTGGCACAGGAAGCGCGAACCGGATCAACACCAATTATGGAACCGACACGGGTGATAACGTTTTGGTCAGCTTCTACGGCAGTACTACGGACAATGTGCAGCAGATCTTTAAGAACGGCTCCTTACTTATCGGAGATACCAGTGGGCATAGCGTAAATACCGTTGGAAACCTCTTTTTGGGAAGCGGTGCCAACTCCGCCTATCAGGATACTACCATTGGTGAAGTCATTATTATCAATGGTACGGTTTCGCTGGAAGACCGTCAGAATCTGGAAGGCTATTTGGCCCACAAATGGGGACTGGATGGCGATCTGCCGGTCGATCACCCTTACAAAGCGGCGGCCCCAGGCGGAGCGGGAGCCAGCGTGGACCTAGCTGGTTCGGTCACCGACGCCGATGGCGGCACACCCCCAACGACGACTTGGACTAAGGTTTCCGGAAGAGGTTCAGTGATCTTCGGCAATGATTCGGCGGTCGATACTTCTGCCACCTTCTCAGAATTGGATACCTACGTACTTCGCTTGACTGCGGATGATGGTGTTTTCCAAACGACGGATGATATTACCATTACGATTGCAAATAGTTCCGATTCTGATGACGACGGCATGGATGACGCTTGGGAAATTATTAATTTTGAAGATTTACTGCAGGGCGCAGGCGATGACTTTGATGGCGATGGCGTGGTTAACATTCTGGAACGCGCCCTTGGAGCCATGCCGAATGACGCCACCAGCATGAACCTGCCGAGCGTCAGCATCATAAACGATGACGGCAATGACTATCCTATCATAACCTACCGTCGCCTAACCGGAGGCAGTGGCACCACCGGAGTCGATTATACAGCCGATGGCCTGACCTACGTAGTGGAATATGATACCGACCTTACCGACCCATGGAACAGTGGATCGGTTGTGCAGGTTGGCAGCGCAACAGACAACGGGGATGGAATTACGGAAACCGTCACGGTTCGCCTGACCACCAGAATCGATGCCGAAACAATACAGTTCCTTCGACTTAAAGTGACAAAGGCACCCTGATCGCGAATGTTTTCTAGCTCGATCTACTGGAAATAGATTGCAGTCTTATCCTGTAAACGAAAACAGCTATGAATACCGTCCACATCCTCTGCCGTATTTTCCCATTTTGCTTACTGGCTACGATCCTCCCGGGATTCACCGTCTCAGCCGAGGAAGTTGAAATGGACGAGGCCTGGGGCGAGCAGGTCGTCAACCTGAGGGCGGACAACAGTGAACGGGGACAGCTTTTTAACGAAGGAAACTATGCAATGTTCATTCACTGGGGTCTTTACTCCCAACTGGCTAATCAATATAAAGGAAAGACATCCTACGGCATTGGCGAGTGGATCATGCACGAGCGGATGGCAGGTATTCCGGTCAGCGATTACAGGGAAGTTGCGAAAGACTTTAATCCGACAGAATTTGATGCCGATGCCATCGTAAAACTGGCGAAAGACGCCGGGATGAAATACGTGGTCATTACCTCAAAGCACCACGACGGCTTTGCGATGTATGATTCGTTTGCCAACGATTTTAATATTGTCGATGCAACCCCATACGGTCGGGATCCCATGAATGATCTGGCCGCAGCCTGCAAAAAGTACGGTCTTGGGCTCGGCTTCTACTATTCCCACAACAAGGATTGGACCTTCCCAGGCGCCAATGGTGGACCTGCAAAGACCCCCGAAGGCGAGGACGCTGACTTCAGCTATTATTTTGAGAATAAATGCCGCCCGCAGGTAGAGGAAATCACTTCGAACTATGGACCTATTGAGTTGGTCTGGTTCGACACGCCTGGTGGTATGCCGAAAAAGTATGTCGATGAGCTGGTTGCGATTACGCGGAAGAATCAGCCGAACGCCCTAGTATCCGGCCGGGCAGGACACGGTCTTGGAGACTACGTGACTCACGGCGACATGGAGGTGCCTGACGGCAACGTCGACGGTATGTGGGAAACCGTCGACACGACCAACGATTCCTGGTCCTACGCCTGGTATGATGAAAATTGGAAAACTCCAAAGGAGATCGTCGAACGCCTCGTATCCACAGTCGCCCGGGGCGGCACCTACATGTTGAACGTAGGCCCACGCGGCGATGGCACTGTGCCGATCGAGGCGCAATTAGCGCTTCGCAAGTCGGGCGAATGGATCCAGCGCTACCCTTTCGTCGTTTACGATACCGAAGCATCCCCCTGGGGCAGGGCTCTCCCATGGGGCGATATCACCGCAAAGAACAACAAGCTCTTTCTCACTATCTTTACCATGCCAGATGGGCGCACACTCAACCTGTCCGGACTCAAAAATGATATTCAATCCGTTCATATATTCGATGGCGGGGTAAAGCAGCCGCTCACCTTTCGGAAGGATGGAGACTGGACCCGGATCGAGCTACCTCTGGTAATCACCGAAGATCTCGCCCCCGTCATCGAAATCGACCTCGTAGGCGATCCCGAGGTGGATCCAGTTTGGGGCATCGATCCGAACGTGCCGACGCGATTGCTTGCCGAATTCGCTGAGGTGAGCGATGCTGTGCAAAAAGAAGTCCGCTGGATGGAAAAATTCGGTGAGTGGAAACACACGTACCAGGTCAGCTCATGGCAGACAGACGGGCAAGCCACCTGGGAGGTCGATATTCTCGAACCCGGTTACTACCAAGTGGATCTAACCTATCGCGGCGAAAGTCGCGTCGTTTGGGCGGTCGATATTGAAGGCGGCGAGCGCATTCAGAACCAACAAAATTCCTCACACAACTACCAAACATTCCCCATCGGCTGGCTGCATTTTTCCGAAACCGGACGGCACACCGTCGGAGTCTCCTGCCTCGACGGCAACTTGGAGAAGGCCAGCCTAAATGCGATCCACTTCACGAAGGTCGATCTGTAGGGATATACTCTGCCGAATGAACGGCCAACAGGACCTTCCGATACACTTCCTTTCCCTTGATCCGGCCTGTTGGCGGATCCTTTTTTTTTCAGCGTGCCGTCTCAGATGCCCATGATTCTGCAGTAGGTGCCCCTTCGAGTAGACCCACTGATTCCAAAAACTGATCGACGCGTGTGAGTGTTATGACCACCCATTCCTGGCTATTGTCAAAGAAGGAATGTTTTTGTCCGGGATAGATCTCAACCTCGATGCTCACGCCAAGGTCTTCGAGTTTTTGCTGGTACTCTTCAATCTGAGACACCTTCATAAATTTATCCTCATCACCCCACATGGCTAGTGTCGGTGGAATACCAGCGTGTGCTCCATGAAAGGGGCTGAAATCCATTGCGATGCTTTCGTCGATAAACTTGTTTAAAGTCATACCAAGGATCGGGTTGAAAAGCACGAGAGCTTTCGGAACAGTCGAAATCGTTGCGTCATCGGATTCATTATTGATAAGGGTCGAGGTTGCCAATGCGGCCGCTAAGTGGCCACCAGCCGAGCCGCCAGCTGCAGCGATCCGATTCGGGTCGATAGCGAACTGCGCGGCATTTTCATAGACGTAACGCATGGCGGATTTAGCATCTTTCAAGCAAGTCTGCTGGGTGTAACCTTTATCCTTATCCCGAAGTCGATATTGAGCCGAAATCGCCACCATCCCACGGCTGGCCAGGTATTCGCACGCGTAGTAGAACGCACCCGGGTTGCCCTTGCTGAAACCGCCTCCATGAAAAAAGAGTATCCCCGGCCGTGCCTCAACTGGCTTGACTGAGTCCGGATAAAAAATGTGTAGCTCAAGTGGCTGACCATCAACCGTGAGGTAAACCTCTGTTTGATCCGGCTCGAGGGATCGTGGATTCACCCAGCCGGCGCCGAAGGCCATTACAGGGAGCAGGAAAAGGAGGGTAACTTGTTTCATGATGATCATCTTTTTGAGTATTGTTCGGTTGTATTTTTCGTATTCCTAGCGATCCAGAGCTGTGCCGGAGAATTCCTCGCTGTAAGGCGATTCGTAACCGTGCTCATCGACTGCCGTGACGACGTAGTAGCAGGTCACGTTGCTGGGGATCTCATGAATGGCTCGATTCTCTTTGATCGAAACGTCGACAAAATTACTGGTGTCCAAACCGGTGGCAATCGGCATGCCGAAGCGGCTCTGGGCGGGCTTATCGATGTTGCGATAGACGTTGTAGGTGACGACATCGGCCTCTGGACTATCATTCCAATCGAGCACAATGTAACCCGGCTTGCTGACCGTCCTCCCGCCTGTCGGCGCGGAAGGCGGACCCGGCTCTGCTGAGGGCACCTGTTCGATTGTCAAAACGGGCAGGTCGCCTCCGTCCAAGCCGCGAAAGTAACCATTGTAGCCACTGCCTTTCAATTTCTCCGTACCAACTGAAATGATTTTGTCCGCTTCCAACTGAGCTTGGGCATATGCCGTAATATCGAATTCAACACGAATGTCGCTTCCATCCTCGTTGATCGGCACTTCGTCAAGAATAGCACCCACGGCTGGCCTCGTTTGCTTGGTGATCGTGTCAGCGGACCACGTATCGTCCTCGACCGCACTAACTCCCAAAGTAACCGGACCCTTTACAACCCGCACTGCAGTCATCTCCAACCGTGCCCGCGCAATTGAATCGAGATTGAAGTCGCTCAAATCGAACTGTAGAAAAACTCCAAACCCGCCTGTGTGTGCACCCTCGGATGGGATCAATCGTATGGTATCACCTGATACCGAAACCGGGGGCTGAGGTGGTGGCCCAAAGGGTAAGGGTTTCCCAACACGCTCCATCTGAGCCAGGTAAATATTTTGCGGGTGCAGCTCCTCCGGATCGATAGATTCAAACCAGAGCGTATCGGTGATTTTCGTTTCAAGGTCGGCATTATAACCAACAAAAACGTGGTTGTTTTTCGTCGAATAAGGCACCGTTTTCGGGTCGAGGCCACCCGCGGCGTCAAAATTCCAGTGGGTCTCGGACTCCTGTCGCTGGGAATCTTTCAGTCCCGCAATCGGACCGCCTCGCACGTTTGTGTATAAATTATTCCGGGCTCCCTGCCCGTGGTGATGAAGCGCGAATGTGCCACCCCCCGACTCCGGACCTCTTACATTGGAGACAACGCTTCCATTGGGCACATTGATAATGTCAAAATCATGAAAGTATCTTCCTTTGAATTCAATATTATGGAAAAGGCAGTGATTTGCCTTACCCATACCAATTCCGACGTGCCCAACCCAACCGGAATTGCCGCTCGAACCGATCACGTCCGGTCGTCCGATAAAGTGGTCAAAAATTATATTCAGAACTGAGATTCGCTTGGCTCCTCCCATAGAAATACCGTGGTCCACATTCTTGAGATAAATATTTCGGATCCAGCTATCTTCAACACCTCCACCATAGTAGATCGCATCCTGCCCGCGAAACTCCCAGTGGCCCATCTTCATCTGCTCGCGAAATTCAAAGGAGATATTCTCTATGCTGCGGTGGGTGCCGCCGTTGACATAGAAAAAAGCCCGTCCGTAGCTAGATTCATATTTTTTATTCGCATACAGTTCAGCCAAATTCTTCGGAAACCAGAGAACCGTCTCATACATATCTTCGCCACGCAGAACGAAGTAATCCTTATCTATCCGGATTTGCTGAACGATCCGGTAACGGCCCTTCGGCACAAGCACTGCATGTTTGTCAGGGCAGGCTGCGATCGCCTGCATAAAAGCCTCGGAGTCATCCTTGCCATCGTCCGGAACCGCTCCGTAATCCAACACATTCACGCCGACCGGCCAGAACGGAATCTGCACGTCGCCATTCATGTAGCCAACGTTGGTGAAGTTTTGTAGCCGGCTGTTTTCAGGATCCCAAAGCTCGCCGTTCTTGCCCCATAACTCGGAATATTGCTGACCCATTACGCCGACTGGCAGAATTGCCAAAGTCGAGAGAAGGGTTAGCAGGTAAAACCCATGTTTCAAAAGTCGAGGGCGATTTGGAGTAGAATGTTTCATAACAAGTCCATTTTGATTGGATTTTAATATTTATTATAAATACACAAATAACGCCAACACAAAATAATCAATCAAAGGAACACTCGGCCAAGCACCCCCGAATGGTAGTTTCAGGGAGTCGTTTAATACACCACCCAACCGCGCCAGAAAAGAACCCCTCCACCGGCTGACGCCGGTCCCCCTCCCCTGCAAGCAGGGGAGGAGTCATAAATAGATAGATAGGAAAATAACTAGAAAATATGACTCGCTTCCTTTCCATGAAAAAGCCGAAGGAACCCTTGCAAGGCTAAACGATATAAGCTCCTCTCTTTGCTTGCAAGGGGAGAGCCTGTCCGCCGTAGTGCCTGCGAATGCAGGACGAAGGCCGGAGGGACCGCGCGTCGCGTGGTGGAGGGGTTTCCCACTCCCGCCCGATCAGGCCAAACTTGTAAGGCGGCTAAACATGCGTGGCACTCGGATGCATCCCCGGCCTGAACCCGGCTAGCAGACAGGGCGGGAGAAGATTGTGTGGTCCAGTTCGTATCTGCCAGTATCAGCGTGCCCGATAAATCGCATCAAATCAGAATGGAAGGGGTCGGCTATTACCTTTTAATTCAGGGATTATGATTTTGTTTCCAGCCTAATTGGGCTACTTCCATTACCCCTATGAAACAATTATTACTCCACGTTACCTCGTTTCTCATTTTCTTTGTCTGTCCGTATACCGGTTTTTCTCAATCCGAATGGACCGTCGACAGTGAGGAGGAGTGGCAGACGCAGGGTGCTCAAAGTAACGGGCTCGAGTTTGCGGAAGGGGTGGCCCGGTTGACTGGCGAGACCGGCTCCTTTCGAAGTACTCTCAAACGATTTCCGAGAATGCGGACGGCGTCTCGGATCACCTTTGCGCAGAGTCCGGAATGGCTGAACTGGAGTCACACCGATCCTGTGGGGCCGGCCAATCTGGGCGATGCCCCGGTCTTCCTCGCACAAGGGCCGGACGATTACTGGATGTTCGGGCGCTACGATACCCGAAAGATGCCCGAGACTCTTTCGGGAGAATCGGTCGAACTGGAGGGCTTTGACATCCCTCTCAAGACGACACCCTGGCCCAATCAGTACGATGCGCCCGGCGGGCTAAAGGAGAGCAAAGGGGGCTACCATGCCTGGCAAAGTCGCGACATGGTCAATTGGGTGCACCATGGCCCGGTGACCGAGCATTTTTCGCGCTGGGTGACCACGGCGGAATATGTCGATGGCAAGACCTACATCTACTACGACTTTCCCAATGATCAGGACCCGCATCTTTACATCGACAGCGATCTGACCGACGGCGAACCTGGTGAGAATAGGGGGTTGGCTTTTAAAGATCCGAACAATGGTTCGGATTGCGCGGTAATCCGCGGGCTCGATGGTAAATTTTACATGGTCTCCGAGGATTGGAGTCCCATCAACGCGCGCAAGCATTCCTGGGATTCTCCTTTAGCCAGTCTCGCAGTGAGTGAAGATGGCAAGCAGGGCTTTGAATTGCGCGACCCTCCGGTGGATCAACGGACGGAGCCAACCGGAGAGTTTGCCGAGTTCAAGCACCCGCACTGGACACGGGAAGATCCGGAGAATTTTTCTTCCGACATGTCGCGCTATGAAATTCACCAGCCGGAGCAGAATGCCTATGGTGACTGGGCGACGATCAGCATCGGCGGACAATATTACCTCTTCGGGGATTTCCACCCGGCTGGTTCGTCTGAACGCGATGAAATGAGCGTGGCCATGTTCACCTCACCCGACATCAATCAGCCCTTCACCTATTTTAACGAGATCGGTCAGGGGCACCCCGATCCGGACATCGGTTTTGCCGAAGGCAGATTCTATCTGATGACGCAAACGGAACACGACTTCGTCAGCCCCGGTCCCTGGGTCGATACGGTCGAGCTGCGGGTGGGCGTCGACACCTCCAACGACGGTCAAGTCGACACATGGACCAGCTGGCAGGAAGTTCAGGAGTCCTACGACTACATTGAAGGTTACGCCAAACAAATCGAGCGGACGCCCGCTTCAATGGATCTTTCAGGCCTGCCGCCAGGCTATGGTTTCGCCTTTGAGTTGCGACTCATGGATACGACGGAGAATGCTTCCACCCCAGCCATCGATGCGGTCACCGTGGATTTTCAATAATCAAACCCACTCTATGATGAAAAATTGGAAATATTTTATAATTGTCACACTCATTTCCCCCTTCTCGCTGAGCGCTTTCTCAGGAGGAGTGCCGACAAGCGACGCTTCAGCTTTGTCGTCGGCGCCAGCTCACCTGCCGGAAGACCCGCCGAATATCGTGTTCATCATGTCCGACGATCAGGGCTATGGCCAGGCGCGTAGCTATAATGAAAATTGCGGGATCAAAACTCCGGGGATTGATCGTATCGCTCAGGAGGGAATACGCTTTACCGATGCCCACAGCGCTTCGTCGGTCTGCACGCCCACTCGTTATGCCCTCCTCACCGGGCGCTACAATTGGCGCACCCAACTGCAAAAAGGCGTTCTGAAATCGGGAGCCCCTCCTCTCATTGCGAAAGAGACCATGACGATCCAGCGATTCCTTAAAAAACAGGGATACCAGACCGCTATGGTTGGAAAGTGGCACCTCGGGTTCAGTTATGATCTCCCTCCCGGAACCGAGATGGATACGCGTCACTTCTGGGGGGCGGCCCCTGTCGACTCTAAAGTAATCGAAGGGCCTCTTGAGCGCGATTTTGATTTTTATCACGGCTTCCACCATGCGGGGGAAATGCGGACATGGATCGAAGGCGACACCGTCACGGAAAACTTGGAAAGTCCGGAGCGTATGCTGCCGCGCATCGCCTCTAGCAGCGTAAATTATATTCGCGAACGCGGCGTGAAGGCAGACGGCCCTTTTTTCCTCTACGTGCCCCTAAATTCGCCACACAGCCCGATCGTGCCCAGCGAAATTTGGCAAGGCACCAGCGGTCTGGGCGATTACTCTGATTTCGTGCAGCAGAGCGACCACGCGGTGGTCGAAATACTCAATGCACTGGATCAGGCGGGGCTCGCCGAAAATACGATCGTCTTCTTCACCACGGACAACGGAACCTCAGCCCGTCATGCCAAACCCGAAGCGCTTAAAGCAAAAGGATATGATCCTCTGGGCGGATTACGCGGAGCAAAGTCGGATGCCTGGGAGGGAGGTCACCGTGTACCCTATGTGGTTCGCTGGCCCGGGGTGATCGAGCCCGGATCTATTTCCGACGAAACCATTTGCCATAATAACTTGTTGGCGACTTGCGCCGAGCTACTGGGCTCTGAACTGGCCGATGACGAGGGGGTGGACAGCTTTTCTATTCTCCCGCTGCTAAGAGGTGAACCGACCGCCGATGCGACCCACCCCTATGTCATCCATCATTCGATCAGGGGAATTTTCGCCATTCGGCAAGGGCCCTGGAAACTGATTGCAGCAGAAGGTTCGGGGGGCTGGTCCGACGGGAGCGACGGCTTGCCCGCGCAACTCTACAACCTGAAGAATGATCCAGGCGAGCAGGTCAACTTAATCCTAACGGAAACGGATAAAGCGATCGAGTTGGCCGACCTACTGGAACAAGCCGTCCGCCAGGGCCGCACCCGACCGGGGAGTCTCCAGTCAAACGATGTCGAAGTCACCATCTGGAAGGACTCCGGACGACCGGACTTTTTGAACTAGGCGCTCGTCTACTTTCTTCGCTCTGCGGGCTACGCAATGTTGAGGGCGGGCAACGAGCTTGGATGGCGCCATGCAATTATTTCCACGGGGGCACTTGCGGGCGTTCCGGGCCATCCAAAGCGTTCGGCGGCAACGCCGCAAGCGGCGGCCCTACAGAACATAGCAGGGCTCGCGCTTGTCATTGATCATGAGCCTGTCGAATGGCGCGATTGCCGCCTGAGGTCATAGTTTAACCCGCACTTTTAATTACACCCAAAAGAAGCACTAACACGTCCCAGACTTAATGACTTCATAGAATTATGTATTATCATTCTCTGTAAATGAAATTACATAAATATATCTATAGATCGCTGTCACCAGAGATCAAATCTGCTTTAACCTACAGCCCTCATTTTGAATCAGGTATTCGTTATTTTCAAATAATCAGTGAGACCACAGAGCCCGGGTGGATCATTTACGGAGGTGACCTCGAGTTCGAGAAGGAGCACTGTTGAGCCATTCATTTTGCGAATGCCTTTTCCTAGCCCGACTTTAGTATTTCCTTTCGGAATACTGAGAGGCTAGTTTAGCTGTTTGTCCGGGATAAAAGACAATTTTGCTCAGGGCATGGACAACCTGGGAGCGGAATACCCTTGAGCACGGATCTTTTGCAGCAATTCCTGCATCTCGGCCACCTTCTCAGGATACTGCGCCGCGAGGTTGTTGTATTGCCCGATATCCTCGCTCAAATTGTAAAGCTCGACCGGCAAATCATCTTCCTCCGGGTAGCCGTGGCGTGTTTCCCACGCGCTTAGTTCAGGACGGTTCCTTGTGTAGCCCATCTCCGCATCAATCAGAACCCAGTCTCCCTGGCGAATCGCGTAGTGATCCTTGAAGGTATTGTGAACATGGCTATCGCGGACTGATGCCTGTGCACCCGAAAGAACAGGCAACTGATTGTAGGAATCGACTGCTTGATCCACAGGTAGATCCAAACCGAGGATTCCCGCCAGAGTCGCCATCAGATCGATTTGAGAAATCAAAGCCTCGCTCACAGAGCCTTCCTCCACAACGCCAGGCCACTTTACAATATAGGGCACCCTATGTCCCCCTTCATAGATGTCACGCTTCGCGCCTCGCAGTGGCTCCGAAGACCAATGGTCAAACTTTTCATCTCGCTCATAAGCGTAAAATTCCGGACCGTTATCGGCAGTGAAGATAACGATTGTGTTTTCACTCACGCCAGCCGCTTCTAAGGCGGCGATAAGCTCGCCGCAGACCTCATCCGTTTGCACAACATAATCACCGTATGGGCCAGCATTGGAGCGACCGTCAAATTCATCGGCTGGAATGATCGGTGCGTGCGGAGATGGAAAGGAAAAGAGCATGAAGAAAGGCTGCTCCTGCGCCGCATACTCATGGATCTTGGTGATCGCCTTCTCGGTCGTCGTGGGGATATTCTCGTAAGGATCCCATCCGGCAACCATCGGCCCCGGCCGAGCCTCCCAGGTCCCTTCTTTCACTTCCCCAAAAAGCGAGGCGTCCACCATCCGGTCAGGCTCCCCAATCACTCGGTCATTCTCAATCCACGCATAAGGCGGGAAGTTAATTACTGTATCGCCAAAGTAATAATCGAAGCCATGCGCCAAAGGGCCATCCGGAATCGATTGGGACCAGTCCAGTGCATCCGGCTTGTAGGACGTTCGCCCACGCTCGTGATAGACGTAGCGCTCCGCACCCGGTTTCGCAATGGCATCCCAGTCCCAGCCGAGGTGCCACTTACCGATGATCGCTGTCAGGTAGCCCTCCGACTGCAGCATCTCTGCCAATGTCAGCTCTTCTTCGTCGAAGACCGAGGGTCCAAACGCACTGACAATGCCGTTAAATTTTCTCCAGTGGTGTTGCCCGGTCAACATGGCATAGCGGCTGGGGGTGCAGATACCGGAAGAAGAGTGCGCATCCGTGAAGCGCATCCCCTGCTCCGCGAGACGGTCCAAATGCGGCGTTGGAATTTTGGATTCCGGGTTGTAGCTACTCAGATCGCCAAAGCCCAGATCGTCGGCGTAAAGAATTAGTATGTTCGGTTTCTCTCCCGGTTGAGGATGTAGAACTTGGGCCGGTTGTCCCGTAAGGAGCTCCAGCATAAAGGCATCGAGTGCCACTTGCCGGTTTTCCTTACCGTTGAACCCGATCTCACAACTGACACCCAGAGCTTTGCAGTGCTCCTGAAGAATGCGTCCGAACTCAACGTGATGGATGCCATCTCGTTCCGGCGGCGCTGGGGGGCCGGGGTCGTATTCCATGTAAACGGGTGGGTCGTCGTGGTAAGCCAACCACAAGCTTGAGCACCCTCCAGCAGATCCCCCCGTGGCAACAATGCGTTCAGGATCAATATTCCATTCCTCCGCCTTGGAACGGACAAATTGTAAGGCCCGTGCCGCATCATCGAGGCAACACGGAATCGTATTGTCCCCACGAGCCAGTCGGTAGTTGATGCTCACGTAGGATACGCCGTTTTCGAGCAGATTCAGATAGGGTCCCTTGTTCGCTTCTTTACTACCGCCCAGCCAGCCTCCGCCATGAATATAAAATACCACAGGGGTTGGTTCCGCAGATTCCGCCTGCCAGAAATCGAGCTTGTTGCGTTCGTATGGTCCATAGGCGACATCTCGAAGCGTCGGCTCGATCTTCTTGGGAGAAACAGTTATCACCTCGCCATCTATCGTGACGGTTTCAGGGAGGGTTTCGCCGGCAGCAAATGCTTGGTGCGAAGCCGTTGCCAGCGCTGCGATGCAGCAAAGTATTTTATAATTTTTCATAACTACCATTCTTACTTCTGAAAATATCGGTTTTGGCATAGGATTAAGGCATCATAAAGCTTACCTCAATCTTCTGTGATATGTATTAGTAGCTTCTGATCGTAGAATCTTAAAATATTTAAAAAATAAAAACCACTGAATTCCAATTTTAACCTTTGCACCCAAGAGGAGAATCACCCTAATGCTGAAACAAGGCCCAAAAGACTGCATGCTTCAATTGAAACATTGCGTCACTCGCTGGTGCTTTCCTTATCCAAATTCAGGCGATTCCTATTTACTTCAATGGAATCGACTACCAATAATGGTTCATTAGTCCCCATTTTTATAATCCATGGACACCTCACCACGCGTCATTTTAATCCCTGATCCAAGCCGGGGCTTCGGCCGGGGAGTTCTTAAAGGGATCTCGAGATACTCTTCTCTTCATGGGCGATGGAGCTTCTACTACCAAGCGCCTCGCTATTTGACCAACCGAAGGGGGTTGAATGTTACGGAGTTCAAAGAATGGAAGCCGGATGGCATCATTTGCCCGCTCGCTCAATCCGAACTCTTACTGAAAATCGGAGTGCCAATGGTCTGCTATGATGCTGGTAATTACGAAGGTTCCATCCCTTGTATCACGTCCGATGATACAGCAATCGGACGGCTTGCTGCCCAACACCTGATCGACCAGGGGCATCGCCATTTTGCCTTTTCCGGCTATGGGAGTCTGGATTGGTCAGAGACACGGCGATCCAGTTTCTCTGACCGAATCCTCGAAGCGGGCTACTCGGTTGAGGCGATGGCATCCCCAAAAAAAGCGGCGACTTGGTCGAAAGAGGAAAAGGTCGTTCGAAAATGGTTGCTCCAACTCCCAAAACCAGTGGGCGTTTTTTGCGCCAACGATGACCGAGCTGCTTCGATCCTGGATGTTTCTCGCGCGCTCGGCTTTAGCATCCCGAACGATATTTCGATCATTGGAGCCGATAACGACGAAATCATCTGTGAAGTTATGAATCCGCCACTTTCCAGCGTGCGGATTTTGTCCGATCAGGCGGGTTATGACGCAGCCGCCCTTCTCGGCAGACTCATTCTCGGCGAAGAGAAAAGCGAGGGTCAATCCCTGGTCGCGCCACCCGCGGGAGTGGTCGCACGCCAATCGACCAACTTGATGATGATCAAGAATAGTAGCGTAAAAAAAGCACTCCAATACATCGCGGATAAAGTCAACGAACCGATACGCGTCGCGGAAGTCGTCCGATACGCCGGTCTCAGCCACCGTTCACTCAATGATTTTTTCCACGCCGAGCTCGGGGTTTCGATTGGCCGTTACCTCACTAAGGCCCGGATCGATCACATCGAGCGTCTGCTTATTGACACCGACTTGCAGATTCAGGAAATCGCGCAATCCGTGGGCTATGAGGATGACCGCCACTTTTCCCGTTACTTCAGACGTTCGACCGGCTTCACGCCTCGAGCTTTCCGGAGGAAGCTGAAAATACCCTAGTGAACCCACCGATCATTAGAGCCACACCTTATTACTAAAAATGGCGATATTTTTATCAAATATGGTGTAGATTTTAACACCAATTTTCGCTACTCTAAGGTTATCACAGGGAGGCAGACTCCCCTGCTACCCTTACCATGAGTAAAATTTCCACAGTAGAAGATAAGCCTCAAGCTACGTTTGACCCTGCATCTGTCAAAAAACTGGAGATGCCCACCGGGAAGGCCATGCCGATCGCCGCCTACGGAACCTTTCACTCGGACTGGGCACAGGATCTCATGTTTGGGGCCACTCTGGAAGCGATCCGTGTGGGGTGGCGACACCTCGACACCGCCCGCGCCTATGTAAACGAAGAGGTCGTTGGCGAAGCCATCAAAGAAGCGATCCAGCGCGACTATATTGAGTCGGTCGATGAACTTTTTATCACCGGCAAACTCTGGAACGGCCACATGGCCCCGAAGGAGGTAGCTCCCGCCTTGGAGAGCACCCTGAAAAAACTGGGGATTGAGCGAATTGATGCCTACCTGAACCACTGGCCTTGGCCGAATGTGCATACGCCCGGCTGCGCGGCTGACCACAAGAATCCGGACGCTGTGCCCTACATCCACGAAGACTTCATGGCCACCTGGGCGGAGCTGGTAAAGCTAAAGGCAGCGGGTAAGATCGTCCACCTCGGCGTCTCCAACCACACCAAAGCAAACCTCGAGCTACTGCTGCGGGACACCTCGCTGAATGAGCGACCAGTGATCAACCAGATGGAGATGCACCCGCTCTTTCAGCAAAATGAGCTCCGCGGCTATTTCGAGTCTCAGGGCATCATAACCACGGGTTATATGGCGCTGGGTTCGCCGAATCGGCCGTCCCGCGATAACTTTAAAGAACACCGCGGGGACATGACCGACCCAGTCATTCAATCGATTGCTACCGAACTTGGTATCTCTGCCGGCCAAGTCTGTCTAGCCTGGGCCGCCCAGCGAAATAATGGGAGCGGTGGCTACGTTGCGATGTCAACAAACCCGGAACGGATCCAAGGCAATTTGCAATGTGCAATTCACGACTATCTGAGTGCTGAGCAACTCTCCCGAATCAGCGGCACGGGAATCCCTGGCGACGAAGGAATCGATGCCAATAATCGGCTGATCCGGGGGCAAGTCTTCCTCTGGGATGAGGCCGATGACGATTGGTGCGTACTTTGGGACGACAGTCAGGTATTTGAAACCCGGGCAGATTATGCGCGCTTCAAAGCCTCTTGGAAAATCCATCACCAGGTACAACTGGAGACCACTTACAAAAAACTTTCATGAAAGAGATTGGATTTCTAAATGGGCAGATTGACGCCGCTCTGACCCGTCAGGGTCACATGGACCTGATGATGGTAGTGGATGCCGGCTTTCCCGTTCCGGATCATGTCGAGCTGATCGACATCGCGCTTCGGCCCGGCACCCCCTCGGTCCCGGAGGTACTAGCGGAGCTCGCCAAAGTGCACTCTGTTGAAAAGCTAGTGCTGGCCGAGGAAACGAAGCGGCATAATCCCAGCTACTTCGCGGGAGTGACCGAGCGCCCCTGGCCCGAGGCCGAGGTCGAAGTGATTTCGCATGCTGCACTAAAAGAGCGAAGCCACCAGGTGAAGACGATCATTCGGACGGGAGATTTCACCGCCTGGGCCAACATCATGCTGGTCTCCGGTGCCGGAGATCGCTGGCAACTTGAAGTGCCGGTGGAGGACATTACATGAGACAGGCAATCATGACCCACCCAGGCACGATCGAATTCCGTGACGTCCCCGAACCAAAGCCCGGTCCAGGAGAGATCCTCCTCCGAATCCAGAAAATCGGGGTTTGCGGATCGGACATACACGTCTGGCACGGGCAACACCCGTTTACCCCCTACCCGGTGGTGCAGGGTCATGAGTATTCCGGAGAAGTTGTCGCCGTCGGTGAGGGTGTCAGCAAAGTAGGTATCGGAATGAAGGCCACCGCCGCGCCGCAGGAAGTATGTGGCCAGTGCGCCCACTGCCGCCGGGGCGATTACAATATTTGCGACCACCTGAAGGTGCGGGGCTTTCAAGCCCCCGGCTGTGCCCAGGATTTTTTCATTGTGCCGGAGCAACGCGTGGTGGCGATTCCGGACTCTCTCAGTTTCGAGCAAGGTGCCTTTATCGAGCCGATTGCCGTCGCAGCCCACGCCACCGCGCGCGGTGGAGATCTCAGTGGGAAGAACGTTGTGGTCACCGGGGCCGGCACCATTGGAAATTTGATTGCGCAGGCGGCCACTTGCCGTGGCGCCAAACGGGTGCTTATCACTGATATCAATGACTTCCGGCTAAAGAAAGCCCGCGAAGTCGGGGTCGAGAACACCTGCAACGTGTTGACGGAGGACTTCGCCACAAAGGCCAAGGTGGTCTTTGGCAGTGAGGGTTTTTCCGTCGCCTTTGAGGCGGCCGGAGTCGAGGCCTCCCTCGATACGGCCGTCCAAGAGATACAGAAAGGGGGCACCATTGTGGTCGTTGCTGTCTACGGCGAACGACCCCGCGTCGACCTGTCCATCATTGGCGACAGGGAGCTCAGCCTCATTGGAACCCTTATGTATCAACAAATAGATTACGAACAGGCTGTAATCTGGCTAGCCGAAGGCCTTATCCGAACCGAATCGCTGGTCACCTCTCATTTTCCCTTTGATCAGTATGAAGCGGCCTATCACCACATCGAAGCCAACAGCGACTCCACGCTGAAAGTGATGATCGACCTGTAACGCTTACTCCTTGCCTTTTTAAGCCCCTACCCTCACCCACAAATGAACGTTTCCCCCATTGATACCACCATCGTTGTCATATACCTGATTGGCATTATCGCCTTCGGCATATGGGCCGGTTTTAAAAAGAACACTTCCTCGGAGGATTTCTTTCTTGGCGGACGCTCCCTGAGATGGCCCATCATCGGCGCCGGTCTCTTCTGCGCCAATATCTCGTCGATCCACCTAGTTGGTCTGGCTTCCTCCGGCTATCAACACGGGATGGTCATCGGCAATTTTGAATGGATGGCCTCCTTCTGCCTTATCCTTCTTGGGATGGTCTTTGCCCCCTTCTACTTCCGCAGCAAAATCACGACCCTTCCGGAATATGTGGAGCGGCGCTACAGTCCGGGCGCGCGAACCTTCATCGCCGGGATCTTTATCATGTCAGCTCTACTGGTCCATATTGGGATCAGCATGTATGCCGGGGCCAAGGTACTGGAGGCCTTCTTCGGGATCAATTTCGTGTACTCCATTATCGGCATTTCTCTGGCGACCTCGATCTACACCATTCTCGGCGGACTCAAGGGTGTAATGTACACCGATACGGTGCAGGCGGTCCTACTCCTGCTCGGTGCAGCGTTGCTTACTTACTTTGGCTATCAGGCGCTCGGAGATGCTGGCATCACCAGCTGGGCCGAGTTTAAGGAGGCCGTGAAACCCGGACAATTGAATATGATTCAGCCGATCCATGATCCTGAGGCAACCGGACGCCTGGGTCTGCGCGAGTTCTCATGGTATTCGATCCTCTTCGGCTATCCGGTCCTCGGTATCTGGTATTGGTGCACTGACCAAACCATCGTGCAAAAGATTCTCTCGGCAAAGACAGAAAAGGACGGCCGCGACGGGGCCATCTTTGCCGGTTTCCTGAAAATCCTCCCAGTCTTCCTCATGGTGCTTCCCGGCGTGATGGGCTACGTTCTTTTCCGCGAAAAAATCGGTGCGGACAACGACTCCACACTCATGGTTATGATGACCGAATTGTTGCCAGTCGGTGTGCGGGGCCTGATGGCAGCCGGCCTTCTGGCCGCCTTGATGAGCACGATCGCCGCCGCACTCAACTCGGTCGCTACTTTGACAGCGGAAGATATCTTCAAGAGAATACGCCCTGAAACAACTGACCGTCAACTGGTCACGATAGGCCGTATCACCGCAGCGGTGGTCATCGTGCTGGCGATGCTCTGGTCGACCCAGGGCGGCAAGTTCGGCAGCATTTTCGAAGCGATCAATAAAATTCCCATGGCCTTCGCCCCGGGGATCACCACGATTTTTCTATTCGGCGTATTCTGGAAGCGGGGCAACCGTCAAGGGGCCATGGCCGCGCTCACTTTCAACGTGGTCGTCGGTATCGTTTATCTCTGCATCGACATTCCCCTGATCGGCTCGAAACAATGGCTGGCGCAGGAACTCGGCATCCCCTTTATGCAAGTGGGCTGGTACCTATTCCTCCTCTCCAGCCTCATCTACATCGTCGTCAGCCTGATGACACCGGCACCGGAGCGCGTCAAAACCGATGGCCTCTGCTGGAACCGCCCCTTCGATTCTTTGCGGGGTCCCCTCGAAGCAAGGTTCACCGACCCGCGGATCATGGCAGGTACCCTCATTGTTGTGATGATCATCCTCTACTCGTTACTGGGCTAGGCGCGGACCTAAGATAAGACGACATGACCCCGGGAAAGCGTAACTTCACACAAATGCAACCATGAAGAAGTCTGTAATGCTGCTGAAGATCCTCTTTGCTGTGATTTTTTTGCAGGGAGCCCATGCATCCGTCGTAGCGGCTAAGACCCCGAAAGAGAGCCGCCCGAACATTATTTTCATAATGTCGGATGATCACACCACCCAGGCTATCGGCGCTTACGGTAGTCACTTGGCGAGCTTGAATCCGACTCCTGCGATCGACCGGTTGGCCAACAAGGGGATTCGCTTCGATCGGGTCTTTTGCCATAACTCGATTTGCACTCCAAGCCGCGCCAACATACTTACCGGACAGTATTCACAAACCAATGGGGTACAAATTCTCGGACAACCCCTACCCCCGGAGCGGCAATCCCTTCCCATTGAACTGAAAAAGGCGGGCTACCAGACGGCGATGATCGGCAAATGGCATCTACGCGCGGAACCAGCCTCCTTCGATTACTATACCGTTTTGCCAGGACAAGGAGACTATTTTGACCCGACTTTCCGCATTCAGGGCTCAAAGCCATGGCCGGATAATACCCTTCAAAAAGTCGGGTATCACTCCACGGATGCCATCTCTGAGTTGGCCATCGAGTGGTTGGATACTAAACGCGACCCAGACCGCCCCTTCTTTCTCGCCTACCAGTTTAAGGCACCGCATGACCTGTTTGATAATGCCCCCCGGTATGACAACTACTTGGCCGACATGACGATCCCTGAGCCCGAAAATCTGCGGGAGCCACTCTCGGGCTCGATCGCCACAAAGGGCAAGGGCGCGGGTATGTCGAAATACTCGCGGTGGAGGCTCGGCCAGCGACTGGGGGTCGATATCCAACTTGATGACGAAGCATTTTTCGATGCCACCTACCAGACCTACCTGAAGCGCTACCTGCGTTGCGTGAAGGGGGTCGACGATGCCATAGCCCAACTGCTCAACTACCTGGAAGCGAACAACCTCCTCGAAAACACGCTGATTGTTTACACGGGCGATCAGGGCTTTTTTCTCGGGGAGCACAATCTAATGGACAAGCGCTGGATGTATGAGGAAGCCCTCCGAATGCCCTTCATCGTCTACTGGCCGAAAAGCGTGCAAGCCGGACAAGTGAACGACTGGCTGATCAGCAATACCGATTTCGCCCCGACTCTCCTGGAGATCGCCGGGGCTGAAGTCCCCGACACCATGCAGGGAATGAGTTTTGCCGCAGCCCTGAGCGGCGGAGCAAAGCCCTCTGACTGGCGCGAGGCGATCTACTACCGTTATTGGATGCACATGGCGCACAATCTGGAGGTCCCAGCTCACTTCGGTATTCGGACGGATCGATACAAGTTGATCTTCTTTTACGGCCTCGACTTCGAAGGCTCTGGCCGACCCCCCACCCCGCAAACACCCGCAGCCTGGGAGTTCTACGATTTGGAAAAAGATCCAACCGAGATGGACAACCGCAACAGCGACCCCGAATACGAGACCGTCATAGCTGAAATGAAGGCACAGCTTCGAGACCTTCGCGATGACCTCAACGAGACAGATACAGCTTATCCCGACATTGAGTTCATTATCGATAAACACTGGAATTAGTATTTATCCAGTTTTACCCATTCACACCCAACATTTAAAATTGAAACCTATACTGACCCTATAAACACCGAAGAATTATGAAAAAACGAACAACGATTCTCAGCAGCATTGCCCTACTTATCACTAGCATAGCATTCATTCCGCAGGCCAGTGTGGCCTCAGATGCCAACAAAACCTACGAAGTCTGGGAACCTCAGCAGGCTCCGAATTACGGGGAAATTGGGGGAATGATCGTCATGCGCGGTCAAAATTATGACGAACATTGGGAACGCTGGTCCTACCCCATTGGCAATGGCCACATGGGCGCCAACATCTTCGGCCGCACGGATACTGAGCGCGTGCAGATCACCCACAAGGACTTCCACAACGATGGAGTCTACAAGTTTGGCGGACTGACCAACTTTGCCGAACTCTATATCGATTTTGACCATGAGAACGTGAAAAACTACCGCCGCTCGCTGAACCTAAATGATGCGATCAAACAGGTCACCTACGAGCACGAGGGCATCACCTATACTCGCGAGTATTTCATGAACCACCCGGACAATGTCCTCGTCATCCGTCTGGAGGCCGACCAACCCGGTAGCCTGACGTTTAAACTGCGCCCGGAGATAGCCCACCTCGGCCGGATGCATTTTTCCAATGATGGACGGACCGGCAGCGCAATGGTCGAGGACGACACCGTGACCTTGAGGACCAATCACTCGTTCTTCGATGTTACGATGGAAGGTCAATTTAAGGTGATCAACGAAGGAGGCACGCTCACACCGGAAATAGACAATGAGCGCGCAACGATCCTCGTCGAAGGTGCCGATGCCGCCACCATCATCATGGCAGCCGGCTCAAATTACGTTCTGCAGCCATCCGTCTTCATGAATCCTCCGGAAAAGAAACTGGCAGGGAACCCCGATCCCCATACGAAAGTATCGGCCCGTCTGGCTGCCGCAGCCTCCAAAGGCTACGAGGGTTTGAAGACAAACCACCTCGCCGATTACCACAACCTGTTTAACCGCGTCACTCTGGATCTCAACACGCAGGTATCCGAGCAGCCCACCCGCTTGCTGGTCGACGCCTACACGCACGGCGACAAAGACCCTTATCTCGAAGAGCTCATGTTCAATTTCGCCCGCTACCTGCTCATCGCCAGCTCCCGCGAAGATTCCCTTCCGGCCAACCTTCAGGGCACCTGGAATCAATACCTATACGCACCCTGGTCGGGTGGCTACTGGCATAATATCAACGTCCAGATGAACTACTGGGGCGCGATGAGTGCCAATCTTGCCGAAACATTTGAAGCCTATATCAACTACTATAAAGCCTACCGCCCCCAGGCCGAAAAATACGCCACCGAGTATGTGCAGGAATTTAGCCCCGAACGCGTCTCCGAGGAACCGGGCGGCAATGGCTGGATTATCGGCTCGGGTGCCAATCCCTACTACATCCCGGCGGCGGGCAAGGTACACTCCGGCCCCGGCACCGGCGGTCTGGTTGCCAAGCTTTTGATGGATTACTACCGATTCACTCAGGATAAAGATTACCTCAGGGAAGTGGGCTATCCCGCCATGCTCGGCATCAGCCGTTTTTATTCCAAAGCACTGCAAGAAGAAGAGGACGGCACCCTACTGGTCTACCCCTCAGCCTCACCGGAAATTCGCGTGCAGTCTCCGGAGCAACGCGAACTCATGAAGCAGTTCCCCTGGGCAAAAGAAGCGAAGCGCGGTTACTACGTCACCAAGGGAACCACCTTCGATCAAGCTGCCGTTTGGGAGAGCTACAAAGACGCTCTGGAAGGCGCGGAGGATCTCGGAATCGAGGACGACCCTTTTCTCGATACCATGCGCCGCGAGATTCAACTCCTCGACCCAATCTTGATTGGCGAGTCCGGTCAGATCAAAGAGTTTCGCGAAGAGACGGCTTATGCCACCTTCGGGCTTCCCGACCACCGCCACATTTCCCACCTCTGCGCACTTTATCCAGGCACACTGATCGATTCCGATCATCCGGAATGGCAGGCAGCCGCCAGCAAGACCCTCGACCTCCGAGGGATCGACACAAGAAACTGGGCGATTGCCCATCACATGAATGCCCGAGCCCGACTCGGCGATGCCGAAAAAGCACACGAAGCCTATCAAAAAATCATTGCTGAACGCACATTTCCCAACCTGCTGACTTGGCAGCCTCCGTTTCAAGTAGACGGCACCTTCGGCAGCCTCGCTGGGGTTGTTGAAATGTTACTACAGAGCCACGACGGGTTTATCGAAATACTCCCAGCACTTCCAATCGATTGGGAAGAAGGAAGCTTTGAAGGACTAGTAGCCCGGGGTAATTTTGTTGTCTCGGCGACTTGGGATGATGGGAGAGCGAGTCGAATTGAAATTACCTCACGTGCCGGTGGAGAATGCCGTTTGAGCTATCCGAGTATCGCTTCCGCAACGATCCTCAACAAGGATGGCCCCGTAGTCGATGTGCAGTTCGACGGGGAAAACCTTGCAGCCTTTTCAACGAGTGAGGGAAATACCTATATAATTGATTTTGAATAGGGTTTTCAGTGAGAAAGAATATTCTCATATCAGCGCTGATCCCCTTCTTTGGATCCTGTCTCTGCGCAGCAACCGTTGATACCCAGAAAGCATTCAATCCATCGTTGACCCTTTGGTTCGACCGACCAGCCACAGCTTGGACGGAGGCTCTACCAGTGGGCAACGGGCGCTTGGGCGCGATGATCCACGGCGGAACCGCACGGGAAACCATTCAATTCAACGAAGACACACTGTGGACCGGACAGCCGCATGATTACGCCAACCAGGGCGCCTATGAGGTATTGGAGGACCTCCGGGACCTACTTCGCAACGACCGACAGGCGGAAGCTCATGCTTTGGCTCAGGAACGGTTCATGTCCCGTCCCCTTCGACAGCTCTCTTATCAACCTTTTGGCACGATTCAATTGGAGTTCCCCGGCCATGATGATGTGACCCAATACCGACGCTCGCTGGATATAGAAAATGCCGTCGCTACCGTGAGCTATGAGGTCGACGGCACCCATTACCGACGGGAAACCATCGCCTCCGCGCCCGACCATGCTCTATTGGTTCACCTCACTGCCGAGGAAGGCTCCCTGGATTTCAACATAAGCTTGGATTCTCCTCATCAGATCCATCAAATCCGTATCGAGGGAGATGAAATCATACTGCAGGGGATGGCGAACGATTATTCGATGGCAGCGCAACAGGGACCCGTGGAGTATCCTGAAAGTGAGCTCACGTATGAGGCCCGATTACAAGTTTCTGAAAACGATGGAACTTTGACGAGCGACTCCAACCAGTTGCGTATCGAAGGTGCAACAAGGGTGACGCTGCAACTGGTAGCAGCCACCAGCTTCGTAAACTACAACGACATCAGTGCCGATCCTGCCGAGCGCTGCAGTGCCTATACCAGCCATCTGAAAGGAAAAGACTATCAGGAAATAAAGCAGCGCCACATCGAGGATTATCAGAAATACTTACAGCGGGTATCGCTGGATCTGGGTGTCTCCGAAAAATCGTATCGCCCGACCCAACAGCGGGTCGCCACCTTTAAAAAAGATGAGGATCCAAATCTAGTAGCACTGGTTTTCCAATATGGACGGTATCTACTGATTTCCTCATCCCGTCCCGGCACCCAGCCGGCGAATCTGCAAGGGATTTGGAATGACCAACTTCTTCCGCCCTGGGACAGTAAGTACACGATGAATATCAACGTCGAAATGAACTACTGGCCTGCGGAAGTGACGAATCTCTCCGAGCTATCCCAACCCTTGATACGTATGGTACAAGATCTATCGGAAACCGGACAGCAGGTGGCCGAAGAGCATTACAACTTACCCGGCTGGGTGGCTCACCACAATACCGACCTCTGGCGCGGGGCCGCTCCGATCAATCATGCCAACCACGGAATCTGGCCCACGGGCGGTGCATGGCTCTGCCAGCACCTTTGGTGGCATTATCAATTCAGCGGAGATGAAGAATATCTTCGATCCACCGCCTACCCGGCCCTCAAAACAGCCTCTCAGTTTTTTGCCGACTATCTGATCCCCTCTCCTGACAACCCGGAATGGCTGATCAGTGGGCCGAGCAACAGCCCTGAAACGGGAGGCCTGGTCATGGGCCCCACCATGGACCACCAGATCATACGAAACCTATTCAGCAACACCATTGAAGCCTCTCAAATTCTCGGTGTGGACCAGGGCTTTGCGGCACAACTGGAGGAATTGAAAGAAAAAATCGCGCCCAATCAGATTGGCCGACATGGCCAGCTACAAGAGTGGCTTCCCGATGTCGACGACCCAAACAATACCCACCGTCACATTTCCCACCTCTGGGGCCTGTTTCCCGGAAATGAAATCCATCCCCTCACCACGCCGGATCTGGCAGCAGCTTGCCAAGTGACTCTGGACCACCGGGGTAGTGCCGGTGATGGGGGGCGCATGGGATGGAGTGCGGCATGGAAAATAAACTTCATGGCTAGATTGCTGGATGGTGAATCGGCTTTCGCCAGCCTGAAAGAACTCATTTCCCCGGTAATTCAAGAGAGCAAACGCGATTCGAGTCGCGAAAAACTATACGTCAATATTTTCGACGCAAATCCTCCGTTCCAAATCGAAGAAAATTTCGGCGCCACCTCGGGCATTGCGGAAATGCTGTTGCAATCTCAACTGCGGGCTCCGGATGGTTCCTATTACCAGGATGTCCTGCCCGCACTACCGGACGCACTAAGCTCTGGAATCGTAGCAGGATTGAAAGGACGTGGAGGATTCGAATTTACAATGACATGGACTCAGGGAAGACTTATATCTGTTCAAGTCCTCTCCCTTTTAGGTAGCCCACTCAACCTACGTTATGCCGACCAAATCCTGTATCGCGAAACCAAGGCAGGAGAGGTTCTCTCGTTTTTAGCCGAAGATTTAAAAAAACAGGCACCCCATCCAGTTTCCCCATGTATAAAGAGCAAAATACCGCCCGCCTCCTCAGTTTCACATTATCCATTATAGGCCTGACCTGCCTACCTGCCTATTCGGCTTCGAATCCACGCGTCGAGGATGCTTCCCTCGCCGAAGAATCCAATTCTTTCAACGGGGAAGCGACCATAAATGAACCCGTCATCCCACCGATGCCCCGCCTGCAAGTCGACCTGAGCGTGGGTAGTCCGGACCTCGCCTGGTGGCGCGAAAGCATGCAGGACCGCGATGAGCGCATCGTGTGGTGGCGGGATGCCGGGTTTGGTTGTTTTATCCACTGGAATGCATCGTCGCTCTTGGGCAGTGAATGGAAGGGTGAAGTCTACAAAGGCTATGCGGAACATATCCAGCGAATGGCCAAAATCACCAAGCAAGAGTATATGGACGAGGTCATTTCGCAATTTAATCCAGTTGAGTTTGATGCTGAGGAATGGGTTAGAGTGATCAAAGACGCCGGAATGCGCTATGTCGTGTTTACGGCCAAACACCATGACGGTTTCGCCATGTGGGATTCCGAGGTGAGTCCTTACAATATTGTGGATGCAACGCCTTTCGGCCGCGACCCCGTCGCGGAACTGAAAGCGGCCTGCGACAAGTATGGGCTGAAGTTTGGCGTGTATTACTCTCACGCCTTTGACTGGGGTGAAGAGATCGGCATCGGCAATGACTGGGAGTTTGGGAATCCCGGCGGCAATCTTGGGTTTTTCGGGGGGCTTCGCTGGTTTGATGAAAATCCGGAACTGGTGGAAAAATACCGTCCCTACGTCGATGAGAAATCAATCCCCCAGGTTCTTGAATTAATTGAAAAATACGATCCTGACTTAATCTGGTTCGATACGGCATCGAAGCTTCCCCTCGAAGAGACACTGCGCATTCTGAAGGCCGTCCGCGAAGCCAGTCCGGACATCATCGTGAACAGCCGCGTAACCTTCCAGGGCACGGTCGATTTCCGGGACAATCATTTCGGCGACTACAAGAGCACCGGGGACCGCGCGGTCATTTACCGAGCTGTCGATGAACCGTGGGAGAGCTACCCCACGACGAACGAGTCCTACGGCTACCACGCGCACGACGACAGCCACAAGACCCCGGACTACCTGATCAAAGTCCTCGCCCGGGCTGCAGCCAAGGGCGGGAACGTTATGCTCAACATGGGCCCCATGGGCAATGGGCAGATCGACCCGATTGATGTAAAGATCTTCGCTGGGATCGGCGACTGGATGAATATCAACGAGGTCAGTATCATCGACGCCGGGGCCACCACCCTCAAGGTTCACGCCTGGGGTGAATCGAGCCTCCTTGGCAACCGCTTCTACCTGCATGTCTTTGAATGGCCAAAGGACGGTTCGATCAAAATCGGAGGGCTAAAGACCGACATCACACAGGCTTACATGCTCGCCGATCCATCGAAGACCCCACTGAACCACCAACGTCTGGATGATCAAACCGTTCAATTGACTCTCGGCGGGAGCGAGCCCGAGCTGGGCCATGCGGTTGTCGTTATGGATGTGGAGGATGCCACCAATGTCGGCGAGGACCGCTTGCTCGCGAGCGATACCCCCAATGAACTCCACAGCTTTGATGCGGCGGTCTTCGGCACCGGCTACGCGTTCGGCGATGGCAAGGCGCGGCGCGATTATATCGCTGGCTGGAACGGCGAAAATCAGACAGTCACTTGGGTTGTGTATATTCGTGAAGACAGTGTCTTTGACTTGTCGGTGGAGTTCGAGCGGATCGGTGAACCGCATGATTTTATTGTAACCTGCGGCGATCAAATTTTTCTTTCAAAAACACGCGGCAAAGAGAATGACAACTGGTTCTCCGACTACGTAACCAACGAAATGGGACAGCTCGAATTGCCAGCCGGCGCTCATACCCTGGAGTTCACCGTCCCCGGTAGCCCAGAGGGTGAAGTCCTACGCCTGCGCGCCCTACACCTGGATCCCAAATAAACCGCTCACTCGCTAACGGTCCAGACACTGATTCGTATCAACAACCCGAACAGTGCGAACTTGAAACTGGTCTAGTCTGGAAGTATACCTGTTATTTATGAAAAAGACCCAAACAGTTCGAACCTTTCTTATTTTATCATGGCTCGCCTCCTGTGCTATGGCCGCTCCTACACCGACGCATTCCGACAATACTGAAAAGGAGAACACTGGTAACGAATCGACGATTCTTTTGAAAGACAGCATGACGGGGAACTGGGAGGAGAATTGGTTTCTGGATGGAAAAAAGGCCACAGTCCGAGCCAGCGAGGACGGTCTTTATTTCTCTGGCGGAACCATCACCAAAAGCGACGATCGCGAAGAATATCATGCGCACCATGCGGTACTCTGGACGAAAGACATTTTTGAGGGTGACCTGAAGATTACCTTTGAAATGACGCGGGTCGACGAAAGCGACTACGGAAACACCCTCCTCTACCTCTACGCGCAAGGCGTCGGTCTGCCAAACTATTCGGAAGATATCACCGAATGGAGCGAGGAGCGAGAAATCCCCGCCATGAGCAAATACTTCACCTATATGGATCTGCTTAGCCTGAGCTTCCGTCAAAATCTGCGCGCTCGGCGCTATCCTTTGAAAAGCGCTGACCCCGATGCGGAAGCTGTAGGGGGAACCGTCCTTCCCTATGTCGATTACATCGGAATGGTGCCGGGAAAAACTTACCTAGTCGAAGCGGAGACACACGGGCCATCTCTAACCCTGCGTCTCACCGACAAGAAAACCGGCGAACAATACGTCGATTATACTTGGGACATGACCCAGCTCGAGGACGGAAAAGAGGCACCGATTCTAAGCAAGGGACGCATCGGGCTCCGTCAAATGTCGACCAAACAATTCGTTTATAAGGATTTCAAAGTTGAACAGCTTTAGGGCGGAAATCCCTACCTGAGTAAACCTCTACGCGCGCAAAAATCTTCAAGGCGTTTGGAATTCGTAGCAGGTAGCTTCAGCTTGCGGCCGTTGAATACTCACCCTACCCATCAAAACTGCGATTAAAGGGCGCAGCACTATTATCATGGAAGGAATCGAGAACTTAAAACTGCCTCAGCATTCTCCTCCCCGATACGCTCGATCAACTGGGCCTCGAACAAACTATCCGGTTTGACTTGGGTGCCGGTGCTCTCGACATACCCGTCGCCATCTACTTCGGTGCTGCCTTCGGTCAGGGTGCTGCCAATTGCGAAGTTCTGCTCAGGGGTGGGAGGATTCTGCACCTTCAGCCCGGGTGATGTACAGTTCCACATAACCACATTGGCTCCGGCCCATCCGTGACCACTGCCACCACCGCCACGGTTACCGGCAGCAATACCGCCCCGCTCTGTTACCAGGATGTTGTCAAACAGGACTCCTGTGGCCCAGCGCGAGTGGGTTTCCGATCCGCCGCCAAGGGTTTTGCTCCTCACAAAAGCAATCGGTCCCGGATCCCGGGAGCCGGTCACATAAGGGTGTCGACCATATTCGGCCGAACATTTGTAGAACAGCACCATGGAAGAATCGCTGTTTGAGAAGCAGTAACGGCGTCCGCCCCGAACGGGTGAGATGGGCTCCAACGAGGTGCAGTCCATAAAAGTGATAAACTGCGAATTTTTGTTGGTGAAAGAATTACGCGAGGTATGCATCACGGTGCAGTTGCGCACCCAGCTGTTGACCACGCCCCTCATACTGATGCCGGAAGACATGTTCTGTTCTTCATCTGATTCATATCCGCCAGCTTTTCCACGCAGCATACTTTTCACCTTCCGGTCATAATTCGAAACGACCCGCAGTCCCTCGACCCCGATCAGGGCAGGCATGTTGTCGGCATCTGGATTTGTAATGATTTCGCCGCCTCCATGCTCGGCTACATAGCCCTGAGCCAAAGGAACATCAAAGGTCACTTGGTTACCTTCAATTTTTGCGATACGTCGGGGAGTGCTCAGCTGATACGCACTCGGTTCCCATGGGCGGCGCATTTTGATCTGAGACTGGTGCATTCCAATAGAGTAAAGCCAAGCTTCATTCGTGGTCTTTATCACGTTCACAGCATCGCCCACTTTCAACCCGCTGGCATCCTTCACGTTGACCGAGTTGCTTCCTACAGGGACGTAAGCATCAGAAATACGGGTTTTGTATGGACTTACTTCGAGTTTGCTGGAAACGGTTTCAGCCTCCTGCGCATTGTTCCCCAGAACAATCCCGGCACCTTTTGGATTATGGAAAACCAGAACGGTGCCGTCTTCTCCATCCCCCTCACCACGCAGGACAACCCCGGATGTCACCGTAAGCGTCCCTTTCAGATAATAGGTGCCCTTTTTGAGCAGCACAGCACCCCTGAAGCCGCTTGAATCAGGTTCCATAGCCCCCACCCTGTCGATGGCAGCCTGGATGCGTTCGTGGCTGTCCGGACCATCCGGATAGGCCATAAAGGGCACATAGTCTTCGGGGTCGGGCTTGTCTACCTTGACTCTGGGAGCATCTTTTGGACAACGGGAGCAGTAATCCATATTGCTCAGGATTCCCTGCCGATAAGAGATCTGTATCCACTTTTCCGGACTGTCTTTAATCGATCCTCCCGCACGCTGGCAGCTTGCGTCATGAAAGCGCTTTTTACCCTCGAACCATACCATTGGCCCCATATCCACATCTTCATCCTGCTTAACCTCAGGCAATGGCTGGCGTACCGGGGGCGGGCTGTTGGGCAAGGGTTCCAACGTCACGGCGGTGGCGATCATCGGAATCGGAACTTCGCTCGCCTTGTATCCACTGTGGGAGTAGTCCATGATCGTATCGCCCTTATTGGTATAAGGCTCGTAGACGAGCTTACCGTCTTCACCGAAGAAAACAAGCTGTCCGTTTTTCACATCCTCGTGCACGACGATAATACTTCCTTGATTCGGATCATCCACGGGACAGCGGGAGCAAAATTTGAGTCCTCTTTCTGTCCCTTCCTTAAAAGTCAATTGGGTAACCTGATCCGGCGTCGATTTAAGGAAACCACTAATGCGTCTACACTCGGCCGCATGAAACCGGCCTTTACCTTCGATGTAATAGACGGGCGCGTCATCCGCTACCTGCGCCGTCAGGGGTGCGAAAAGAATTAGTAATAGCGCAGTGGCGCTCAGCGTTTTAAGTAATTGCATCAGGTTTTTCCTATTATTTGATTTTTAGCGGCGGATCACTTTGAAGTTCTTATAAATATTCTGCTTGGACGACATCTGACGAAATCCGATACGGCCCTCGGTAATAAACTTGGGCTCCATGAGTTCCGGCACGTCTGCGATGTCCCAAGTGCATTCTTCGAGGAGCTTTTTTGTCGGCTGATCGAAAATTCGAAAAGTCATGCTCTCGTTTGTTTTTTCCAGCTCGATGATGTAGGTCTGACCGGGCAGCATTTTCGCTCCGGCATCATCGTAATCAGGGTCGATCTGGGTCATTCCCCAATTCAGGCCGATCGGATCGTTTTTTGGATAACGACGCGCTCGGATATAGCTGGGCGATTCGTAGTCGCCGACATTGTAACTAATGTGGAGTGCGTTCATGTAGGTGTAATAGATCCCCATACCAGGAGACTCCCGATAATCTCGCCACTCGTAGATGTCCTCAGGAAATTCCTCGGTACCGATCCCCTGAGCCTGAGTATAAAGGATGTTAACTCCGAAGGGACTCCGATCGACCCGGGTGACTTCATAGCTGATGATGATGTCGCCCTCAAACTCTTCCTTGGTCCAAAGGACTGAGTGGTTCTCACTCATTTCGACCCTTTGCGCATGCGTCCGGTTCTCCATATCAGGATACATATAAGTCCCCGCGGCATAGTAGAGGCCGTTCTCACTATTTGAAAGTAGGTGCTTCGTCCCATCAACGAACCAGTTGTCCTGCCAGTTACCAGTCATACTGTCTTCGAACAAAATCTGATCCGGATCGCTGTGAGTGCTGAGATAAGCTGGCAATCTACCGGAATCATTGACTGCCGTCATCTGAACCGCTCGCAGTCGGGTATCCTCCCATTGCCCTTTGACCGGCCGGATCTCCAGCACATAGACTCCGGGTTCTTGAATCTCGAGCATGCCGAGGTCGAGGTCGACAAAAGCCGCTTCGTCTCCACTTGCAGAGACGGACACTTCGTTTTTGTCGTAGCCGGGAAGTATCGCAAACTCGTCAGCAGCGTAAATTTTATGCCCGCCCTCTTTCGATGCGTCGGCAGTTCCGGCCTTTTGAATATCCTTTAGTTGATAAGTGAAAGCGACGTCGCTGACCGCAGAAATCTCGGTGCTAAGCTCAAATGTGCCCGGCTCAGAAATACGAAATTCCCAGTAGATCCACGATTTATCCTGAAACCAGTTCCCAATATTTTCCTGGCGGTCGCTCATTTCGATCTCCAGCGCATTCTTCGAATTGCTGTGGAAGTAGGCTTCGCTCGGCTCAAGGCTGAGACTGCCGTCAGGCTTCTGCCCTGGGCGCACCTTATCAAAATCCACTGAGCCGCTGACCTCGATTTGAATGACAGAAGCATATCGATTGCTCGACCCGGCAGGAAGGTCGATCACAATACCCTTCCCCGCGGTCGCAGTAAAGCGGGTAAAGCTCAGTGGTTTTTCACCATCCAGCAAGACCACGGAATCGGGTTCTGAACCGAATCCTGAGACACTCAGCTTTCCGTCTTCGGGCCAGTCAAAAACTTGGAGATAAACCGTCGCACCTTTCTCCCGCAGCTTGACCGTTGCGCGGCCCCAGGGAAACCGACCAAAGGGACTGGCGGTCGTTCCATAGATTGCCTCGCCGTTGACATCCATCCAAGCCCCCACCTCTTTGAGGCGCGTAACGCTGGCTTCAGGAATCGTACCGTCGGCTTTCGGGCCGATGTTGAGCAAAAAGTTGCCGCCCTTGCTGGCGATGTCGCAGAGCTTTTGAATTATCTCGGTAGTGGACTTCCAATTATGATCCCAGCTCTTGTAGCCCCATGTGCCGTTCATCGTCATGCAGACCTCGAAGTCGCGATCATCAAAACCCGTCGGCGGGACGAACTGCTCCGGTGTCTCCGTGTCGCCCATATAGCCGCCACCCAAGCGATTGTTGGTAATGATGCCGGGGACCAGAGGAAGCAGTGCGGCAAATTTATCCGTCTGCGCTTGAGTGATCGTCTCCGGGGTGTCCCACCAGAGCACATCCGGTTGGTAACGGGTCAGGATCTCCCGCGCTTGCGGCACCGCAATCTTATCAAAATATTCATCAACATCTCCCCGCTGGGCTTCGTCCCAGACGCCTCGCCGCTTGATCCCGCCGGGATGTGTCCAATCCTGAGCCTGCGAAAAGTAGAGTCCGAATTTCAGACCCTCAGCCCGGGCGGCATCGGCCAACGGCCCAATCAGATCCTTCCCCCACGGCGAGGCGTCGGTGATGTCCCAGTCCGTTACCTCCGAGGGATACAATGAAAACCCATCATGGTGTTTTGCAGTGATCACCATGTAGCGCATGCCGGCTTCTTTGGCCAATGCAGCCCAAGCCTTCGGGTCGTAATGCACCGGATTGAACTCCTTGGCATAGGATTTGTATTCATCCACGGGAATGCGCGTCGACATGATCCACTCTCCGATGCCGGGGATTTGCTCTCCTTGATACACTCCCGCCGGCACCGCATAGACACCCCAGTGAATAAACATGCCAAAACGGGCATCACGCCACCAAGCCATGCGCGCATCCTTCTCGGCCTTCGTTTCGTTCGCGTAGGGGTCGAGTGAGCCCGTTACTTCACCCGTCTCAAATGTGGTCGGCTGGACGGCGCTGTGCGCATTGTCCTCTGCTGTGGATTGACCACCGGCTTGATTAACGCCCCAAAGAGCGATCAATAAGACGGGCATCGTCGAAAGAAATTTTGGTCGTTTCATGTGTATTGATCTATGCTTGGTTCGGGATTTTCGAGGTATTAGCGACTGCGCCCGCTTTCTTTAATTGTCTTCAGAAGCGATTCAAAGTAGGCCACCTTTTCAGGATATTGATCGTAGAGATTATTCATCTCTTCCGGATCCTCATTCAAGTTATACAGCTGCGCAGGCGCCATCCAGTCCGTACCGGACCGACGCGCAAAGCGTATTTTCTCCTGACTGTAATCGTTGCCACCCGAACCCTGGTGCTCAAGATATTTCCAAGGCCCCTGACGGATACCGAGCAGTAGCTTATGGGTATGGTGGATCAGAAAGGGGCGCACCGGCTCCGAAACCTCGTCCAGCAATAAGGGCAAAAAGTTATAACTATCCTCGGCAGCATCCACGGGCAAATCGTAGTCAACCAAGGCTGCAAATGTGTGCATCAGGTCAGTTTGTGATACGTATATATCCGTCGTCCGACCCGCTTGAATCTTGGCCGGCCATTTGACGATAAAGGGCACACGATGGCCCCCCTCCCAATTATCCCTTTTGAGGCCACGCCAAGGGTGCGCACCGTTGTGGTCATACTGTTCAACCATCTCCCGGGTAGCGGTCACCTCAGGACCGTTGTCACTGGTCAGGATGATGAGCGTGTTTTCCGCGATACCCAGCTCCTCGAGCTTCTTCACAATTTCGCCAACGGTGTAGTCAAATTGATAGATAAAGTCCCCGTGTGGACCGGCATCCGTCTTACCCTGCATCGACTTTGCAGGGAACGACGGTAAATGAACAAGCTGCGTCGAGTGAAAAAGAAAGAATGGCTCCTCCGGTCGCTCGGTGACCTGTTCCTCCATGAAGTTCAGGCTCTTCTCGAGAAAAACCATATCGACCTCTTCAAAATCAAAGTCGGGCGATACCACACCCTCTCGAAAGTCTAAAGTCCATGGATTTTGCGGCCAATTACTTCGGTCACGGACCGGACCCGGTAAGGCCGTAAGCCTGTCTCCATCGATGTAGCTGTATAGATAGTCTGTCGTCGGGCACCCTATTGTTCCGAAGAAGGTATCAAAACCATGATGCAACGGACCATCTGCAATCGGACGGGTCAAATCGGCATGCGCCACCAGCTCGGGCCCACTAGCATCACTCGTCTCGTAAACCGGCTGACCATCGCGATCCAGAAAGGTCGCCCCAATGTGCCACTTTCCAATTAAAGCCGTTCGGTAACCAGCTTCCTGCAGCATCTCCGGAAGTGTGAGCCGCGCCGACTGGATCAGGCAAGGGCCCTCCACCCCCTTGAAAACCCCCTGATAGCCTGTTCGGAAAGGTAAGCGCCCTGTCATGACGGCGTAGCGCGAGGGTGTGCAAACTGTCGAAGCACTGTGCCCATCAAAAAAGACCATTCCCTCTTCCGCCAACCGAATGATCTCGGGAGTCGGAATCTTCGAATCAGGATTATAAACCTGCACATCGCCGTAGCCAAGATCGTCCGCATAAATCAGAACGATGTTGGGATGTTCGGTTGCGGCGCCTTGCGAGGCCAACAAAGCAAACAAAACGAAGAGCCTTACCCTATGATCTGTCGTCTTACCCATATGAGAGGGATCTCCTTAACCAATTGAGACCCGATTACTTCAATACCTCAGCGGCCTGCTTCTTTCCGATGCGATCAATGAGCTGCTGGGTAAAGAGACTGGCTGGCTCTACTGGGCCGCCAGGGCTTTCGATATAACCGCTCCCCATGAGAGCAAAGCCGTAGTATTTACCCTCTGCTGGTGTGCCCCAGTATCCTGCCCGTGTGTTTGCATACCAAAGTCCTTGGGTGTCATACTCCTCCAATATTTCGCCCGTATAACCGATAGCGAAGTTGTTCTCACCGCTCGTTTCCGGATTAAAGACCACGATGCTTTTCGCATCACAATTCCAGAACATGGTATTGGCCGCAGCCCAGCCGTGACCCGAGCCGGAATCGCCGCGATTGATGGCCGCCAGGGTACCGTCCTTGGTTACAACGTTATCGTAAAGGATGCCGGTAGACCAGCGGTGATGAGGCTCGGACTGCCCTCCCCGCACTGCAGTACAATTCACAAACGCAAAGGGACCGGTCTCCCGGGATCCAATGGCAAAATCATGCCGCCCATCTTCCGAATAGCAGTTGTAGAATAAATGGAGGGTTCCACCGCCGATGGAAAAGGCATATCGATTGCCTCCCCGTTTCGGTCCGACGGGTTCGAGATTTTTGGAATCACGCACGGTTATTTGGCGAGTATCCCCTCCAATCGCCACCGCAGCAAAACTCACATGTTTGACGGTGCAGTCCCGCACCCAACTGTCGTAGGCAGCTTTTATGACAATGCCGCTCCTGAAGTTACGAAAGTTTGCTTCTTTTCCCGTATCCTTAATGGATGTATCGTAATTGGAAACGATTTGCAGTGACTCCACACCTGAATGAGTAGCCAAGCTGTCTACTTCGACTGTATAGACACCTCCGCTTCCGTGTTGTTGGTCAAAGGACTGAGGTAAGATCGCATCCAGTGTAATCGTATTGCCATCAATGCTCACGATTTGCCGAAGGTGTCTAAACTGATAGGACTCCGGCTTCCAAGGCTTCTTCTTCTCCCCTTCCTTGCCGCCTCTGATGTGTCTTAGGCGCTCGCCCATTCCCAAATCTTCGATCCATTGATCGTTGACGGTTTTTCTAACATATACGTAATCCCCCACTTTGAAAGAACTGGCATCTGTCAAGGTTAGCTCAAGACTTCCCGATGGCACATACTCGTCCGCAATTCTGACACTGTTGTTTTCGTCCGAGCTGTTCACCTTTCCATTGGGAGCACCCAGTTCGATAGCGTTGCCCCCGCCTTCGGCACTGTTCATAAGAAGAATCGTTCCGCCCTCGCCGTCACCCTCGCCACGGAGCACCACTCCAGAGAGTACATTGAGCCCGCCGTCCAAATAGTAGGTGCCTTTCTTCAGCAGCACCGCACCAAGCATCCCGTCCGGATCGGGACTCATAGCAGCCACTCTGTCAATCGCCGCCTGAATGCGACCGCGACTGTCCGGGCCCTTCGGATAAGCCATCGTTCCATTCGAGGTCGTACCTCCGGGCAGAGGCTCCAACGTTTCGAAAACCGGAACATTGGGAATGGGCACTACGCTGTTCTTATACCCACAGTGAGACCAATCCATTACTTGATCACCCTCCTTTGAATAGGGCCTGTAAACCAATTTACCATCGTTTCCCATCGAAATCAACGGGGCATATTTGCTGGGTTCAAAAGGATACTGGGCAATCTCATCAGGAGGGGGGTTTACCCACGATTCTGGTCCACTATTCGATTCGGGAGTTCCGAGGCCGGGTGTCTCACTGCCCGGGCATCGTGAGCAGGGCGGAAGGCCTTTTGCTTCCGCCTCGGCAAGAGTCATAGTCGTCATCGTCGCCCGGACCGCAGGGTCGTCTGACAGGCGCCGACACCCATCGATGTGAACACGGTTCTTTCCGTTTTCGTGAAATACCGTGGTCTCGCCCGAGGGCTGCGCATTTGCCAATTGAAAGCCTGAAGCTAGCAGCAGAATAATTGTTAGAAGGCTGGTAGGCTTTAGTTGTGCTCGAAGTGAGGATTTTTTCATCGCTGGGATTTTTTTATGGGGATTTAACTATTCGAATTCTAAAGGCATGGATTGCCTCTCATTTTGACAAATACGAGTTGGGTAATGACCAATGAGACACGGTTCATTTTACTCTAATACTTATTAATCCATTAAACTGCACTGAATGTCAATCAGACACAGAGCTGTTTGAGTGTATTTATAGTTGCGGTGTAATTGCTGGCCGGCACGAGCTATCAATTCCGTCCCGCGGCAACGTCGCAAGCGACGCCCTGCGGAAAAGAAGAACGGCGCGGCGGCAAGTTCACGACCTAATGCAGGGCTCGCGCTCTTAATTCGGCGTAACCCGAAGGGCGAAGACAGTTGTCATGGATCATGAGCCTGTCGAATGGCGCGATTTCCGCGCGACGGCGTTGTTTGCCCCGCATTTATAATTGCACCCGAGCTGTTTTACCTTCCGCTACTGGCTTCATTTCCCGAAGGTACATTGATAATTCTTCCCCGGTTCCTCGATCAAGTCAGTCGCCTAGCGGAGTGGGCTTACATTGGGAATAGACGGCACCACCTCAGAATTCATTGGCGGAAATCCTCAGACAAAAAAATTTGTTGGTATAGAGGACCATTATTAATAAATATAATTTAAAAGAACAGTATGAGAACTAACGATGTAATAAGAAACTTTTGGCGGGGACTCGGCACACTGGTATTGCTGGCAATTTCGGGAGCTGTGGATCAGGCGACCGCCGGGGAAGCGGATGCAATGGAGAATGGAAAGGTGGTGGTCCGCACAGATGTGACAAGCGGCCAGCTGGTCTCAATGAATGCTGAAGGAAAACTGACCTATACACCCTACACCAATAGGGGAGACCGGATTATCGATTATTCTTACGCGGGGTATGAAGCCAGCGAAGAGCCCATTCCATTCGTGCGGGTGGTGGAAACGCTGGAGCCTCTGCCCTACGAGGGTGAACCTGTAGGCACGATGGCCTATCCGGAGGGGCCGAACAGCCGCGAACGGATTCAGGCGGCTCTCGATCGAGCCGCCGCTTTGCCAGCGGATGAGAATGGCTTCCGCGGCGCTGTGTTTCTTTCCAAGGGCACCTATTACATCAACGGAGGGCTGCATGTGAAATCCGGGGTGGTTTTGCGCGGCGAGGGGCGGCGCGACTTCGGAACAATCCTGATTTTCCGGAATCCCAAGGGTACGGGCATTACTATGGGCAGTGCCGAAGGGCGAATTGAGGATTTGGAGCCCGTCGTGCGAATCACCGACGACTATGTGCCCTCTGGGAGCCTACAGGTCACGGTAGCGGACGCCGGCTCCTTTGAGGTGGGCGATGACATTCACGTTCGGAAAACCGTCAACCAGGCCTGGATCGATCTCTTGGGAATGGACAATCCGGGCACCCGAAACGACGGCCGCAAAGTCGTGCCCTGGACGCCAGAAGCGTACCAAATCGACCACCTCCGCCGGGTGACCGGCATTGAGGGGAATACACTGACACTGGATGCCCCCTTGCCACAGTCCTTTGATCAAAAGTATGGCGGCGGTGAGGTCAACAGGGTCGATCTCAGCGGATACGAGTCGATGATGGGCGTGGAGGGGCTGCGCATCACTTCCAACTACGACACCGCTATCACGAGTGAGGTGCGTGCCACAGAAGGGCCCTATGCGGCTGACGAGACAAACAATCTGAACACTGGCATTCTTATCTTAAAGTCCGAAAATGCCTGGGTGCGCGGCTGCAGGATTTTGCATACCTCCAGGAGTGCGGTACAGATGCAGGATTCGCGTTACGTCACCGTTCGCGACAGTACATCCCTTGAGCCCGTCTCTGTGATTCGCGGTGGGCGGCGTTATTCCTTCAGCAACACGGACAGCTCCCTGACCCTGGTCTACAACTGCTTTGCGATGGCGGGTCGGCATGACTTCGTCACCGGTTCCCGCGACACCGGACCGATCGCTTTT
>Ga0222662_1000258_pt1 | contig 48827 bp, 42 predicted proteins | sample AntAcemetagen600_FD_179821 | JGI IMG/M metagenome (GOLD analysis project Ga0222662, IMG submission 179821) | Saline water microbial communities from Ace Lake, Antarctica - #600 | ecosystem: Environmental > Aquatic > Non-marine Saline and Alkaline > Saline | place: Antarctica: Ace Lake... | reverse complement strand
GGTCGAGACCGCGTCGAGATCAGGGCCGACGCCGGTGCGACCGATGGGAGAACTGGCTGTCGCCCCGAATCAAGCGGGGTCGACGGGCGGCGGGCATCGAGATCGAGGAGGACACGTGCGGTCCGAGACCACGACCGATCGAACGCCTCAGAGTCTGGTGTTCGATGTCTTGGTTCGTCTCGGTGAATCCGCTCGACATCGCTTTGATCCGCATGATGCGGACGGCGACGGCATCATCACGTTCCTTGATCTGCGTCAATTACTCCTCGGGCGGGAGGAGCGCGGCGCGGGTCGATCCCGACGTCGTTGATCGTGATTGATCGTGGTTGATGGGAAGTTACGAACGCAACGTCATGTCCCTTCACGGGGAACTGATCTTGACCAACCCGGTGACCAATCCGATGTCGAGTGATCTTTTTCGTCCATCGAGGGAAAGCTGCAATTTTGGTTTTTCATCCATCCCGAGGACGCCGCGGGCATCGAACCAGATGATGCTGGCGTCAGATTGGATGCGGACGTCCTCAAATCCGGCCGCTCGGCCTTCACCAAAGACGATCTCCCACGCTTCGCCGTCATGTCGTTGGATCGGTTGCGCCATCTCCTTCAGCGGCGTAATCCGCCATCCTTGACCGTTCGTGTCAACAATCAATGCCAGAGGATTTGAAGGATCTGCAATCGTTCGATGCCGCACCTGTTCGAGATCGTCGCGGAGCGTCATGGCGGCGGCGCCAAGCCTCGAGCCGGCATCGTTGCCCAGCATCGGAATCGCGATACCAGTGATGCCGAGAAGTACTGCAACCACCGCGACCATCTCAATTAGTGTCACGCCACGTTGATGCATCAGTCATCTCCTCGGGCCATTCGCCATCGTCGATGGGATCTCGTCCGCCACGGGTGCTGTCGTTTCCATCCTCTTCGCCGATCGTTGCTCGCGTCCGAGGAGACTTCGGCTTCTTCTTCGAGCGCGATAGTGCAAACACCAAGTTCGGTGGCGATCTGCAGGACGGTGCTGGGCTGGAGCCGATCGGGCTGACAGACCACGTGGACGAGTTCGCCATCCTCGGATCGGTGCGGCCCGAGCCGGGAGGTTAAACCAACCACGCTGCCGTCGTCGGGCATGGCGAAGACGATGCACCGATCCCTCAAGTCAATTCGATCCGCGACAATACGGCCATGGACTAACGCGTCGTCCATCACCCGAACTTCGGTGTCAGGGGCAATGACCACGCCGGTGACCATCGATTCACCATCGATCATGATCGTCGAGTGAAGATCACCGGTCATCAGGATTCTGGTCACGTCGGTTTCGATCGGAAGCATCCCCTCGGCGGAAAGCGCTTCGACGCTGGCGCCTTCGGGACCGATCGTCGAGTCAGTGATACGAATGCTTTTTCCACCGCGGATAAGTACGCGAGCGCCCGCCGCGGCGGTGATCGAGGCGCGGTGGATCGTCACGTGCCCATCGCCGTCGATGATCAAGGTGCCGCGGGTGACGTCGATCTGGGCATTGGGTTCGATCCGGAGATCACCTCGGCTATGCAGGATTCGATCGCCATCGATGGAAATTCTGGCATCGGCCTTAATGCGGATCGACGGCGCGTTGATGTCTCTGGATGGCGTGGTGTTGAGTTCGAGGTCGAATCTGGTCCGCCGTGCATTGACCGGCGGCGGGATGTTCGGGGATTCCAGATCGGGGAGCGGTCCAGGAAGAAATCTCGCTCCAGGCTGGTTCAGTCCGGCATTGAACTGAAGTGAATCCGCCACCAAGATCTCGTATCTGGCTGAGACAGCAGCGTCACCCAGTTCAAATCCGTTCGCGTCACCGTCGAGGGTGCCCACGACGAGCGGTGCCATAAAATCAGTATCCAGCGATCGAGGAACCCAAGAGAGCAGGGCCGCGTCATTCTGAATCCGGATCCGCTGAGTGGCGATCAGGGCCGTCTCACCGAAGGCGATATCCAAAGGTTGTTCAGAAGGTGAGACTTCGATTGCTTGCTCGGCGACCATCGCGAGGCCATCGATCTCGGCTGTGCAGGCGACTAAGAGCCGAAGGGTTGAATCGTTCGGAGCTTGATGCGTATCAGCGTCCGTGAGCCGGACCTCGCAGATTCCGTCGGCGATCTTGAAGGAGCCATCAAAGACGCCGTCCGCGAGGGCCGCTCGCCAGTCGTCCGATCGGACCAGGGATGCCACGGTCAGTTCGAGCCCACTTTCCGCAGTACGCCTTGCCATGGAGGCCGCGGAGATGCGATCGGCGACCGGAACGGATTCCTGTCGTCCATCGAGGAATGTGGCCACCATCATGAGGCCGATGGCGACCGCAATGAGGACCAGAATCAGGGCCGCACCGCGCCGGCCTTGCTTTGGAAGTTGCTTCTTCATGGATTCCACTCCGATAATTGGTCACCGTGACAAACGACCATCGTGGTGGCGTCGACCGGGCCGGTTGCGAGATCAAAAGTGAGGTCGATGCGAAATTCTGACGCGTCGATGACCGGCCGGGTCGCGCTCAAACGAGCCCGAAGTAGACCGTCGGCAAGAGTTTCATGTTCCAGAATGCCTCTTGATTCCGCTCGGTTCCACTCCTCGGACAACTGGCTGGCTCGAGTGATGGGCCGATCGAAGACAAGTCGCTCGATCGTCGACCAGTCTTCGGGGAACCGAATCGATGATCGGCGGAGTTCCCCGCGTTCCGGGTCAAAGGTGATCCACTGGAGTTCGCTCGGTTCGACCAAACTGCTCGGGGTCAGATCGCCTTTCCACAGAATGGCGTCTTCGTCGTTGACCGTGAGGACGCGCCCGGAGCCCGCGAGCTCCTCGACCAAGCGGCCGTGGGTGGCGGCGGTTGCCAAGAGGCCGGTTCGGGCGTCACTTCCCAGTGCGATTCCGGTTGCGAGACCACCCAGCATGGCGGCCACGCCAGCGGCCACCAGTGCGGTGATCGCCAGCGAGAGGAGTAATTCGATCATGGTGAAGCCGCGTGGGCTCATTCATCGTTCTCCGAGGTTGGGACCCACCGGGAGATGGCGTGTCTGATCCGTCCATCAGCGTTCATCATCTCGATGGTGACCAGCCAGCCGGGAACCGACTCGCCGCCGAGGAGGGATTGGGAAGTCGCTTCCACGCGGACCCGTCGTCCGACTCGCTGTAAAGCCGAGCCCAGCAGGGTCCCATTGCCGTCGACCAGCTCCGATGGTGCTTCGACGTGCCCATTCCAGTCCATCAAGGTCTCCGGGTCGTCTTGGAGCACCCGGGCAAGAAGATCTTCAGCGGCGACGGTCGAGGCCAGATCCTCGGCGGCCAGGTCGGCATGGGCCCGGCCGGAGGCCACCGCGGAGAACACTGCGGTGATCGCCACCGCGAGGATCGCGGAGGCGATGATCGATTCGACGAGGGTCAGGCCGCGCTGGGCAACCCGAGGACGAGGTCCGCTCATTTTCTCCTCCTTGGTCTGGCACGCCAAAGGACGATTCCAGCCATTCTCCGTATCGGATCGATCCCCTCGGCCCTCGGTACTCAGCGATCGATCGGGGTGGTAGATCGTGTTCTCGGTACTTCGTGAAACGCGCATTCGACACAAATCGGATCATCCGAGGTCCGAAAGCGGAGGGCCTCGCTCGGAGATGGCTTGCGAGTTGACCCTTGGTTAGCGACCATGGGCGGATGCCCGGACTGCTCACCCGCTATATAGCGGGAGAACTCCTCAAGACGATCTTGCTCACCGCGACGGTTCTCGTGGCGGTGATTGCGTTCGGTACGGCGATCAAACCGCTCTCTCGAAATCTGCTCGGCGGTACGGACATCCTCAAGTACGTGATGTTCGCCATGATTCCAATGATGGAGTACGCGTTGCCTTTTGCCGCGGGCTTTGGGGCCACCCTGGTGATGCACCGGCTCGCGGGGGACAATGAGATCCTCGCGATGAACTCGTGTGGTCTCTCGCCGCGTCGGATCTTCCGGCCGATCTTCGTGCTGGCGGCGGTGCTCCTGCTCGTCATGCTCGCACTGGTCGAGTTTCTGGTGCCCGTTTTCTGGACTCGGATGGAGTCGTTACTGGCGCATGACGTGACGCGACTGCTCGCCTCGTCGGTCGAGCGTGGCGAGGCCTTCACGCTTGGTGACACCAGAATTTACGCCGACGAAGTTTTAGTGACCGAAATGCCCGAAGGGTCGCAAGCTGAAACCAGAATGGTGCTGGTCGGGGTGGCGGCGCTGCAGGTGGACGAGCGAGGTGAACCGGAGACTGAGTTCACGGCGGAGTACGCCACCATGGACCTCTATCGGATGGAAGAACGGTCGATTCTGAAGCTGGTACTCGGCGATGCCACCGTGTTTCGATCCGGCGATGGTTCCCTGGTGCGGGTGCCGACCGCCGAGCCGCGGGCGATCGATCTTGGCCGGGGTTTCAGGTTGGGCGTGAAGATGCTCACGCTCCCAGAGATGTTCGCCGTCCAGGCAGCGCCGGCGGAGTATTCAAGTCTCCAGCCTCAAGTCGACAGGATTCGTCAATTACTTGTGAGGGAAGCATCGTTGCGGTTCCTGAAGGACGAACTTGCTGCGGGCCGGCAGGTTGAATTCGAAGATCGGGGACGAGATACCTCGTGGCGCATCATCTCCGCGGAAAGTGTGACGCAAGAAAATGGAAGGTTCGTACTTCAAGCGCCGGTGATCGAACGCGGTGGCGACGGGTCGTCCTACCGCCGGGCACGAGCGTCGTCACTGGTACTGACCGAAGATTGGCGAGACGGCCGGATGGTCCTTGATATCGCGTTGACCGAACCGCGGGCGATTGATGGCCAGTCGGGATCTGAAGTCCGCTGGCCAACGGAGATGCGCAGCCTGACTCTTCCGCCGTCGGTCGAATTCGCAGCGCAGGAGAAGACTCCGACCGAGGTGGTGTTGACGGCCCGAGGATTCGAGTTGACGGAGATCGAATTTGTCAGACTTGGGAAGCAGTTAGGCTTGGCAATCAAAGCGTTCGACAACGCCGCGCAACGATTGCTTTGGGATATTGAAGGGCGGATGCAGCAACGATTGGCCCAGGCTTGTACGGGACCGCTTCTGCTTATCTTGGGTGCCATTCTCGCAATTCGACTCCGTGGATCGCCTCCCCTGAGGGTTTATGCCCTCGCGTTCTTGCCGGCAATTCTTGACATTGTTCTGATCTCCGGTGGTGAGCAGGCATTGCGTAAAGGCCCGACGCCGGGTGGATATCTACTGATCTGGTCAGGAAATTTACTCCTTGGTGGTGCCTGTATCGCGGCCTGGTGGCGATTGCGAAGAAACTGAGACGAAGAACATGATCCTCCTTGACCGACACATCATGGCCCGCTTCCTCGGAAACTTCGTACTCCTTTTCGGGCTGTTGTTCATCTTTGCGATCTCCATCGATGTGGTGGTGCAGTTCGACGAGTTTATGAAAGCAGCAGAGATGGTGGCCGAGCGCGATGGCCGGTGGTATCTCGTTGTCTTCATCGAGGGTGTACTCGAATTCCATGGCCCGCGGATTTTCCAGTTCTACGCCTTCATGGTCGGATTGGTGGGCGTCGCCGCAGCGGGTTTCACGATCGTGCAGATGCACCGAAGCCGAGAATTGGTCGCGATGATGGCCGCGGGCATTCCCTTACATCGCGTGGTCGCGGTCATCATGGCCGGACAGGTATTCCTGGTACTTCTCCAACTCGCCGATCAGGAAGTGATCCTTCCACGGCTGGCGACCCGTCTGGCACGGTTTCACGATCGAATTCTCCAACCGGGCGTCGAAACCTTCGAAGTGTCGTTGGCTCGTGATGTTGACGGTGACCTCATGTACGCCAAATCAGTCGATGCAAACAATGGCGTGGCGACCACGATTCTGGTGTTACGAAGAGGGGAGACGGGGGTGGCGGAAGAGCGGATCACCGCATCCTCGGCGGTCTGGAATGCGGAGCTCGAAGCATGGGAACTCGAGAATGCTCAGATCCTTGGAACCTCGGCCGCCAACGAGGGTCGAGTGGCGGTTCGGGAGACGATCGATCTTTGGGAGACGGATCTCTCGCCAAAGAAACTCTTGGCTCGTCGCAGTGCAGGCTTTGCTCAGATGCTCTCGATCTCACAACTTCGGGCGATGCGAGATGAAGGGGCTTCCAACGATGGCGGCCTCGACCGGGTGATCTTTGGGCGATTTAGTGGGGCGATGGTTAATTTGCTGGTGATGGCCATCGTGACACCTTTCTTCCTGATCCGAACCGCATCAGCGAACATGCTTCTGCAGTGTGTGAAGGCATCGTCGCTGACGATCCCGGTGCTCATCGGAACACTCGCGGCGACCTCCATCTCGCTCACCGGAGTTCCGCCTGGCGTGGGCGCCTTTCTCCCGGTGGTTATCTTGCTTCCGATCGCGTTCGGCCGTCTGGCCTACCTCAAGTCTTGACGATCCGTCCGCCGGTGGTCACTTATTCGGGGAAAGATTCCAGCGGAGTGAGGGATCCAACGCGTCGACTCGATCTTCGGGCATCAACCGACGAGCCAGCCGATCCATCAGCAGACGTTCGATGGCGAGCCTGGCATCGGCTTCCGCAACCGTCCGTCCGGTCTCGAAGGTCACACCCGTGGCAGGAGTTTCGGATTCAACTCGCACGAGGAGGATCCGTCCATCCACTTGAATGGGATCCGAGAGGTCGCCAACTTCGATCTCGAAGACGGTTCTGCGAAAGGCGGCCGGCCATGAAGGATCCAACCTGCTGATCGGGGCCAACAGCCCGCCTCGAGCGGCACTGGCATCAAGACTAGATTCGATCGCCACGGTCGCGAATGGCGAACCGGCGTCAATGCGGTCCCGCGCCTTCGCGGCGGTTCGAAGGTCCTCGACGGCGATGATTCGCGTGGTCCTCTTGGGGCCGTGCCGGAGATCATGAGCGCCCTGGCGTGCGGCATCCGAGATCACGACGTCTTCGGCCACCAGCCGTCGCAGCAGCGCGGTCCGTCTCAAAAGCGCCTCGAAACGGATCGGGCCAAGTCCCTGACGTCTCCGGAGTTCTTCGAGCAGCCGTTCACCTCGATCTGGATCGCTCGCCAGATTGGCCACCAGCATCGAACGCTCCCGTTCAAGATCGGCGGCATCGATGACCATGTTTTCCCGGGCCGCGGTGCGGGCCAGTGTCACATCGAGGACGTATTCCTTCACAATGCGACCGCCAATCGCCTCCAGTAGCTTTGGTTCGATATCCGCGATGGTGATCCGCTCCCGCTCGACCATGGCAATCGGTCTTGAAGGCGGTGGCGCCATCGCAGGCTCGGACGGCACCCGGGCGGGGACCGAGGATTGACATCCAAGCAGTAACACTTGGAAGGAACCGACGATCAAGATTCTCAGGCGGGAACGGCAGCGGGATGCAGACGGGGAAGCCGGACTGGGACTGGTGAGGTGGGCGGTCATGTCTCCGAGCGTCCCATGATGGAGGGACATTCGTCAAGCGAGGTCTTTGCCCATAGGCTCTTGACATGAGCAAGTCCGTCGAAAACGGTCGAACGGGAAAAGCCAAGGTGGTGATCTGCCCGTATTGCGGAAAAGCGCAGGTCGCGGCGGCGTCGTGTGCCGCCTGCGCGGGAGAATTTTCGCCGCTGAGTCGTCAGGCAACCCAGAATGAAATGGGCCCATGGTTCATTCGGGACGAGAATCAGCCGTTCCGTCCGGGCATCGCCTACGAGCGGCTTCTGGCAATGATCGATGACGATCGGGTGACCCGCTACACCATCCTCCGCGGGCCGACGACCGGGCAGCTCTGGACGGTGGCGAAACGAGTCCCGTGTGTGGCACATCATCTGGGAGATTGCCACGCTTGCAACACAAAGATCACGTCGCATCTCACCAGTTGCCCGAATTGCAACGTTCGATTCGGTGCGTGGCTAGAACGAAATCACCTGGGTCTTCCCGAGATTCGACCGTTGCCTTGGGACCCCGACGGCGTTGAAGGCGACTGACTTCGGCCCGGTGATCTTCAGAGTTCGATAAGCCATGCCTGATCGCCGAAACGGCGAGCGCTCGACTGTTGACGGATGATCGCGTCGATGAAGCGAGGTTGAAGTTCTGGAGCGAGCCATCCCGCCTTCAGCCATCGGTCGAGCATCGACTTTTGGATATAGAGATGCGTGAAGCCCGCCGTCTTGAGGCGCTCGATCGCCACGGCAACCTGACGCTCTGGCGATGCCTGGGTATCACCCGCGGCGATCGCGTTCTCGAAGGGTCCGCGGGTCCAGACCGTTTGATAGCTGATGCGAGGAAGGCCATCGACGCCGTTGGTGAAGTCGAAGTGGAATGGATCGCTCCGACCCAGAAGGAGCACCCTCGCCTTCTCCGGCAGCCGGTGATTCAGGATAAATGCTGGGCTGGCATTTTTCAGTTGCTCCAACTGGCCGGCGATTCCCGCCTGTTCGAACACCTTTGCCTCCAGGCTTCCATCAAAGAGGGCGCTCTGATCGACGCCGACGGCAGGAAAACCATTCCGCTCAAACGCGTAGACGAGCGCCGGTGACCCCGCGGCCAACCACACCGCCGCCACCGTGAAGCCGCGAATCGTCGCGCGGGCATCGGTGAGCAATCGGGCGGCGATGATCGCGACCGAGGCCGCCAGCAGTGGTGCGGCAGGAAGCAGGAAGCGAGCCTTGGCATGCGAGAACAACGCCCACATCAAAATCATCGCGATTACTGAACAGAGGATTGCGAACGCGCTGCCACGTCCCTTATTTCGAATCGTCAGGAACCCCAGTGCGACCAGTCCGGTGAGCGGTAGCCAGGCCCATTGCGGCCGCTGAGGATCACCACCGGATGGCGATGTCCAATCTTCGAAGAAAAATTCCGTTCCAATCGCTTGCAGACCGGCGATCACTCCGCTTCCGCGGTGACCGGCCGCGAATCGTTCCATCTGTCCGGCGGTCCAGTCTCCGGCGCCGAAGATGGAACTTCCAAACGGAAACATCGGGTTGCCGGTCCAGACGAGATTCCGTAACAGCCAAGGGCCGCCGATCACGAGGCCTGCGATGGTGGTGGCAAAGACAATTGGGAACCACGCCCGGCGTGGAATCAATATGGCCGCAGCCATCGCGGCCGGAACCACGACCAGCGGGCCGGATGATGCCTTTGCAAGAACCGCGCCACCGAGCAGAATCCCGAGCCCAGCGCCGACTCGGAGATTCGATGCCGTCGAAGTCGTCACGGAACTTCTGGCCCCGTCACGACCCGTCTCAAGAATGATGGTGAACGCCGTAGTGGCAAGCAGGAGCACGACCGTCTCGTCGTAGGCCAATGAACCGACGACGATCACCCACGGGGTCGCGAGCAAGGCGACAAAGCCAAGTTGTCCGGCGAGACTTCGTTGAGCCGCATCTCCATCACGGCCGAGCATGGCGACGGCGAATTCGCCGGTGGCCCCGGCGGCAAGGGCGGCCAGGCACGCCACCAACAACTGACACGGCACTGCGGCCGCCGCGGGGTCACCGATCATCGCCATCACATGAAGGAACGCGGCTTCAACGCCGTTGGGCAGGTAGCCATAGGCATTATGTGGCGTCTCGATGATCGCCCCGGCGATCCACCACTCCCGGGGAAGTTGCAGGTGATATGACAGGGCGTCGTAGCCGCCGAATTCGGTGCCCCAGAGCCATCCCGGCGTACTGGTCGCGGCGAGGAGGAGCGTGCCGAGCGGGATGGCGGCCGCCAGTCCGATGCCGATCGTGGTGGGTCGGATCCCTCGGAAGGACCAGAGTCCGACCATCGCGAGCAGGCCGGTGAGGACCCGAACCGCGAGTGCATTGGCGAGGCCGCCGGCGAGACCGACGGCGAGATCGATCGCCAGCAAGCCAGCAATACCCAGCGACCAGGTCTGGAGAAGACTGAGTGCCGGTGTGCGGGCTCCTGAACCACGCTGCAGCACCCAGGCGAGTCCAGTGCCGACGCCAGCCGCGGCGAGGAGCCAGAGGGCTGGCGCCCAGATCCCTTCGGCCACGATTCCGATGGCGATCAGGCCCGTGGCGGCATCGTCGGATCGGGCGCCCAGGATCAGCATGGTCGCGGCGATCAAGGGCACGAGCAGCCAGATCATCGGGACGGATCGGGCGTCTTGGACCGGATTGACAGGTTTCGACGGCAGATTCGGCACTGGCGAAGCGTAGGGGATGGGGATGCCGTCGTCGATTCTGAACCGCCTCCGACCTCGCGATTGCCATGAATTGGCACGCCGTGTGCCTCTGCATGGCGTCTATTACGGAGGATCCGCATGAAGACGCACTATCTGCGCATTTCTAGTCTTATTCCACTCTTCCTCGGCGCGTTGTCTGCGCTGGTCGGAGTTCAGTTGGTTCAACCGGCTTCGGCACAGAGCCAGCTTCAAACGCTGCTCACCGCCGATTTTGCACAAAATCAGGACATCTCGGGCGTCGGATTGGTCACCGGCCTCTCTGGGACCGGCGATTCCAAGGGTAACTACGCGGCCGCCAGCCTTTACGCCCAACGGCTCTCAGCTGCGGGGCTTGGGAATGAGCCCGTCGAGGCGATCAATCGCGGCGAGGGCGTGGCGCTCGTGATGGTGACCGCCAAACTCCCGAACATGTGGAGTGACGGAATGAGCTTTGACTGTCAGGTCGTCGGTGGTGGTGGGGGTGCGACCTCGCTCGACGGCGGCCGACTGTGGACGACGCCACTGAAGCGTTCGGAGTCAGACGTGTATCGGGATCGAGACGGAAACGCCCTGCCGTTCCCGGTGGTGGCTTTCGCTGGCGGTTGGATCGAAGTGCCCGATGCAGAAAATCGACCGCTCGACGGCAGGATTCGCGAGGGTGCCCGCAGCCTGGGCATGCCGACGGGGCTTCGGGAGGTCTATACCGATCGAACTAGTTTCAATCTGCAGATCACCAAGCCAGCATTCCGAACGGTGGTGGTCACGAAGCAACTCGTCGACCTCATCAACGACAAAATGTCGGAGCAAGGATTCCTCTCCGGACGCGGGTATGCCGAAGTCGCTTCGATGCAGGGCGACGGAATGATCTTGATCAACATTCCCAACGACTCGGACTACGGGCCACTCACCCTCGCCGCCGAGGTCCTTGCCTTCTATATGGACTTCGGTCAGATTGAGACGCCAGCGGAGATTCGCTGGTCTCGGAGTCGTGGCACGCTCACGATTTCCGCAAACACGGAATTGCTGGATACCGCGATCACCGTGAATGGATTAACGATCCAGACGGTCTTGCCCGAGGCTGAAGCGACCATCCAGAATCCGCGGATCATGACCGAGCGATTCATCGCGATCAGCGGGACCGAAACGCCTCGGCGATCGTTGCTGGCATTCAAGCAGCAACTCGATCGATTGATGATGCCGACCGTGGATCAAGCGGCGGTCCTCCAGCAGATGTGCGTGATGGGGCGTATCAATGGCCGTTTCGTTGACGAGGATCTCAACGGATGAGCGCCATCGAAGCCATCTCGACCAATCTTCCAAAAGGGCTTGGCCAGCAGTGGACGGGACCGATCTCGAGTTCGTCGATGAGTGTCGAACGAACCCCCGAGGTGGCGCCGAAAGGTGACGACCAGGCTTCATTCCTTCGGGCGATGGTTCGTCGTCTCGGAGGAGACGCGGATGCCCCCGATGCCGGAACCCACAAGGGACTGGTTGCGGTTGCGGCCCGAAGGTTGGTCTCGGATGCATTCGTCGAGCCACTGCTCCGAGAGGCACGGGAATCCTCCCAGCCCGGCGGGATGTTCGCCCCCGGGGCGGGAGAGAAACGATTCGGTCACCTCGTGGATCGAGCCATGGCCGATCGGGTGGTCGATGCTCATCGCTTCGACGTCGTCGAGGCCGTAGAGCGCAGCTTGCTTCAACGGGTGACCGGCGAAATGCCGCCCCCGCCAATCACGCGACTCGAACCGGGGCTCACCGCATGAACCAATCGCGATTCTCATCAGTGGATCAACCTTCGGGCGAAGACGGCATTCTGGCCATCGACACGACCCCGGCGCTTCTTCGCCAGCTCGAAGAGACGCTTTCGACGCAGGTCGAAGGCTATCGCCGATTCCTCGCAGCGATCACTCGCAAACGCGACGCGATCCGGGGGGCGGATCTCGCTCGGGTACCGGAAATCGCAGCCGTGGAAGAGAAGATCATCAATCGACTGCATCGACTCGACCTGCAACGAACGCAACTCGGCCGTCAACTGGCGGCGACGCTTGGGCTCAACGCTGAATCCACAATTTCTGAAATCGTGGAAGCCTTGGGTGCCGATCGCGGAACGAAGCTGGCGGTACTGGCCGCGCAACTTCGCGATCTGTTGGATCAAACGAAAAAGGAAAACTCGGTGGTGCGTTCGGCCGCCGAGTCGCTCGCTCGCCATATGGCGGGCATCGTGCAAAGCGTCACTGGGGCGCTTTCCGGAACCGGAGTCTATGGGCGTCAAGGACAGCTTCGCGATGGGACAGCCCTCGCGAGCGGTCTTGACTTGACTACTTGAGGAGCTCGATATGGGACTGAATGGAGCCCTCCAAATTGGCCGATCGGCGATGTTGTCCAGCCAGGCAGCAATCAGCGTCGCTGGCAACAACATGGCGAACGCCGCGACGCCGGGGTACCACCGACAGATCGCTGGTCTGGCTCCGAATCGGTCAAGCCCGATCGGTCGCAACCAGTTCGTGGGAACTGGGGTTGGGCTGGCGTCGATCAACCGCGCCATTGATTCCGCGTTGCAGTCCAGATTGCGTGACGCGATCAGTGATCAGCACTCGGCGATGATCGACGAGCGGTTCCTTTCCTCAATCGAGAGCATCCAGAACGAACTCACCGACAACGATCTTTCTTCGAAGCTTTCGGCGTTCTTCAATGCGTTCAGCGAACTGGCGAATAATCCGCTCGACAACGCGGTGCGAACCGTGGTCGTTCAGCAGGGAGTCAGTCTCGCCGATCACATCAATGTCCTACGCGACCAATACGGCACACTACGCGACGAAGCGGATCGGGCGCTCGCGGTATCGGTGGAACGCGCAGACGGTCTACTCGACGAGATTGCAGCGCTCAATAGCCAGATTTCGATGGCTGAGGGTGCGGCCGGAAGTGCCAGCGGTGGGGCGAACAGTCTTCGGGATCGGCGTGATCAGTTGATCAGCGAATTGTCCATCTACATTGAGGTCGATACGGTCGAACAAGCAAATGGGAGTATCGACATCCTCGTCGGTTCAATCCCGGTGGTCCTTGCTGGCGAGAGCCGCGGGCTCACGATGCGGACTCAGAACGGAACGAATGGCAGCGAGGTTTCCATTCGGGTTCGGGAGGATGGCACAACCCTCGATATCCGCTCAGGGTCAATCGGAGCGCTCCAGCAGCAGCGGGAGGAAACGATCCTGCCGGCGATGGAGACGATCGACGAATTTGCATCGCAACTCGCATTTCAGGTCAACGCGGTCCATTCTCAAGGCCAAGGAATTCACCATCGGACGGAAGCGGTCGGCTCCGTCACGGGCATTGATCCCGCAGAGGCGCTGAATGCCGACGCCTCTGGCGTCCCGTGGGAGGTTCGCAACGGCGTCTTTCAATTGCACGTGGTGAATGCTTCGACGGGACTGCGAGATACTTACCAGGTCGCGGTCGATCCGGAGAACATGAGCCTCCAAGATCTCGTCGATCGCATCAACGTCGAACTTGGCGTCACTGACGCGACGGCATCGATCGGGCCATCAGGCGAATTTCGAATTACCGCCGACGCCGGGCATGAAATCGCATTCTCCGATGATTCCTCGGGCGCCTTGGCAGCGTTGGGGGTGAATGGATTCTTCACGGGATCCAACGCCGCGGAGATCAGTGTGGATCAGGCTTTGCTCGACGATCCATCCCTGCTGGCGACCTCCTCCGATTTTACGTCGGGCGGAAACTCCGTCGCCTTGCAGATCGTCGATCTCGAAAACTCGGGCCTCGCGGATTTCGATGGACGAAGCCTCCGGGAGCAATGGCAGACATCGGTCAATAGCCTCGCGGTTCGTACCGGCGCCGCCCGAACCAAACTCGAATCGAGCTATCTGGTCCGGGAGAGTTTGGAAGCCCAGAACCAGGCGGTGAGTGGAGTTAGCATCGACGAGGAAGCCATCGACCTCATGACGCTGCAACGACAGTTCCAGGCCGCCGCAAGATTCATCTCAGTTATCGACGAAACGATGCAGGTCCTCCTCAGTATCGCCTGAGCACGCGGAGCATGATTCCATGAGCAGCATCTCATCCGTACTTGGTCGAATGCCCAACCTGCTTTCCTCGCAGACGGTGCTGAGTTCGATCAATCGAAGCAATAGTCAACTCCTCGAACTACAGATCAAATTGTCCTCCGGGCGAGAGATCAACCGCCCGAGTGAGAACCCAGTCTTTGCAAGCACCATCAGCGTGCTTGACGATCTCTTGGAACGTCGTGATCAGCGAGTTCGGAATTTCTCTGAGGCTTCTTCATTGCTCGGTTCGGTTGATTCTGCGATGGCCGAAATGAGTGATCTACTGCTCCAAGCCAAGGGCATCGGCTTGTCGCAGGTCGGGGTCGGCAGCGATGCTGAAACTCGCCGTAATCAAGCCCTGGTGATCGATTCGATCCTTGACGGCCTGCAGTCGTTGGGCAATCGAGAACATCGCGGGATGTTCCTCTTCGCAGGTTCGGCGGTCGGCACTCAGCCCTTCAGCGGACACCTGGGGGGAATCCAGTACACCGGTTCTGGCGACGGGATGATCACGGATCTGGGGCTTGGATCCTCGACGCCGGTCACGCTCGCGGGTGACCGGGTGTTCGGTGCTTTGAGCGCTCGGATCGAAGGCGATCGGGATCTCGACCCGGCTGCGACCGCCAGCACGTTGCTCTCGAATCTTGACGGAGCGCGAGGGCTGGGCGTTCGTCCGGGGCCCATCTCCGTCATGGTGAATTCGGTTCCGGTCGAGGTTGACCTGAGCGGAGCGATCACCGTTGAAGATGTTCGAAGCACGCTGGAAGCAGCGATTCAGACTCTCGACCCCGCCGCCACGATCGATCTTGATCCAGATTCTGGAGATCGTTTCCGAGTGACCGGATCAGAGGGTATGACGATCAGCATTGCAGACCCCGATGAAAGCACAACCGCAGCCGACCTCGGGCTGGCTGGCATTTTTCTCGGTGGAACCCCGACGCTCGGCGAAGATCTACAACCGCGTCTGACTTGGAACACTGACATCAGCGCCCTCGACGGCGTGACGGTTCCACTGGGAACCATCCGGCTCGAGAATGGAGGACAGGTTCGAGAACTGGATCTCGCCGGCGTGACTTCGCTCGCAGATCTCCGGAATCAAATTGATCTGCTCGACATCGGCGTTCGGGTCGAAATCGGCGAGTCGGGTGATCGGATCTCTTTTAAGAACGAACTTTCCGGCGGATCGCTTGCGATCTCCGAAGTCGCGGGTGGGGTCACCGCAACGCAACTTGGAATCCGAAGTTTCACAGGAAGTACTCAGCTCGACGACTTCAACGACGGGCGGGGAGTCGGAATCGTCAGTGGTTCGATCGATCCACTGACCGGGGCCCCGGATCCCTCGGGAGACGTCGACTTCTCGGTGGGTCTGCATGACGGACGGTCCTTCGAGGTCGATTTGACCGGCGCAGAGTCTGTCCAGGATGTTCTGAACGCCATCAAGGCGGCTGCCGAGGCCGCCGGGATCGCGATACCGAGTGAATTCGATGCGGGCCTGGCGTCGGACGGAAATGGCTTCGAGTTGCAAGATCTCACCGCCGGTTCCGCCGAACTTCAGGTGACCGCCCAGAACGGCAGCGCCGCAGCCCGCGACTTGGGCATCCTCGGATCGAGCAACGGCGCAACTCTTGCAGGCGAAGATCGCGCGATGGTTGCCGTAGAAGGGGTCTTTGGGCACCTCAAGGCACTTCGTGATGCCCTCATGGCGGATGACGGCGCTGGCATCGCCTTTGCAACCCAGAGACTGGAAGCGGACATCGCTCGAACGATCGAGGCAAGAGCCGAGGTCGGCGTCAGGGCTCGACGCGTCGAAGACGCGGTCAGCCGGGAAGAGGATCTTCGGATCCAGGACCTCAGTCTGAAGTCGAACTTGCAGGACCTTGATTTCACCGATGCCGCGATTCGATTTTCGCAACTGCAGCAGCAGTTGCAGGCCGGGCTTACCACCGCTGGCCAGATCACGAGCCTTACGTTGCTGGATTTCCTCCGGTAGCGACACGAACCAGACGCCAGTTGGCGTCAAACCGGGCTCTCCTCCACCGACTGGGAGGGTTCGAGGACAGGAAGTCCACGCCGGACGGATCCGGCGGGAACCAAGGATTGGAGGTCGGTAGATCAGGAGACCTCGATATGCAACTCGAGACGACCCGTTTTGGAAACGTCGAAATCGACGACAACCGTGTGATCACCTTCCCATCCGGCATGCTCGGTTTTTCGAGCTACACGAAGTTCGTGCTGCTGCAACCGGATGAGCAGGGGGTCTTCTTTTGGCTCCAATCGACCGAGACGCCCGACCTTGCCTTCGTGGTCACGGACCCGGCGCTTTGGATCCCCGATTACAAGGCCAACATCCGCCGCGAGCAGATGGAAGATCTTGGACTGACCGAAATCGGTGATGCCCAGGTTCTGGTGGTCGTCAACAAACGCGAAGACGTGTTGAGCGCCAACCTTCAAGGACCGCTGGTGGTCAATGTGAGCGGACGCGCCGGCATGCAGTTGGTGCTCGCGGACAAGAAGTGGAGTACGCGGTACGAGCTTCTGCGAGTCGCAGAGGCAAAGGCAGCGATTTCCGCTTGATGGTGTGAAACAGACGTGTGAGGCTCGTCGGGCATTGGCCCGGAGGCGGGCCCCACGAGTTCGAAACCCGGTTCCACGGAGTGGGACACGACGGGTATCCATGGAAGGAGCCAGAACATGCTGGTGCTCTCTCGACAGCGTGATGAAACGATCATGATCGGTGACGACGTCGAATTGACGATCGTCGACATACGAGGGGACAAGGTGCGGATCGGCATCTCCGCCCCCTCCAGCGTCTCGGTCCACCGCAAGGAGGTCTATGAGGCGATTCGTACGGAGAATGAACAGGCTGCCGCGATTCGCGGCGGCTTGGAGGTATTTCACTCCGGGGCGTTCCCGCGAGTGAATCAAGGCGGGACCGTTCCGCCTTCGGCCACGCGACTCGTCGCGGGGACCGACATCCGGCGGGTGACCGCCTGAAGCACGACCGAATCGACCGCGGACAGGGACATGCGCCGGGTTGTTTTCGGAAGGATTCAAGCCGAATTCACGGAGGATCATCATGGCTCGGATCAATACCAACGTTTCTTCTCTCATCGCTCGAAATAACCTCGGGCGAACCAATGAGAACCTCTCGGTTCGTCTGCAGCGGCTGTCGACGGGACTTCGGATTAACCGAGGTGCCGACGATCCCGCGGGGCTCATCGTCTCGGAACGACTTCGTTCTGAGATGAAGGGCATTGATCAGGCGATCGACAATTCGGAACGAGCGAGTTCCGTGATCGCGACGACGGAGGGCTATCTCGCCGAAGTGGCAGACCTTCTCAATTCGATCAAGAGCCTTGTGGTTCAGGCTGCCAATACCGGCGGCGTGAGCGACGAGGAGATTGAAGCGAATCAGCTGGAGATCGACTCCGCCATCGGATCGATCACCAGAATCTCGAATACCGCCAGTTTCGCTGGGCTTCAGTTGCTCAACGGAAACCTGGACTACACCACCAGCGGTGTGGATTCGACGGATATCGCCGGCGTTCAGGTCAACGGTGCCCAGTTCGGCTCCAATGAGAGCATCGACGTCGGCATCGAAATCGTCGATCCGGCGGAGACCGCATCACTCTTCCTCTCGGGCAACGCTGCTGGCGTTGACCCGGGGACCATTCAAGAAGATGTGACGGTTGAGATCGCGGGCAATCTGGGTGTCCAGTCGATTTCCTTCGTGTCCGGCACCGCGATGTCCGCCATCGCTGCAGCCGTCAACACGCTCAAGGATACGACTGGCGTGAGTGCGACCATGGTGGATCCACTCGACCAGACGGCTGGGCTCGTGTTCAATTCCACGAATTTTGGTTCGAATGAATTTGTTTCCGTATCCAAGCTCGGTGCGGGCGGTGGCGACTTCAATACCCTCGATACCGCGGGTGGCTCGACTTCGACGCGAGACGAAGGTCTCGATGTCACAGCCGTCGTAAATGGTGTGCTAGCCGTCGGCGATGGTCAAAGTATCTCTTTGAACACGCCAGCATTAACCATGGAAATGGATCTGACCCAGGCATTTGCGACCGGGGTGGCTGGAACGCAGAGTCAATTTTCCATCACTGGTGGGGGCGCTCAGTTCCAACTCGGCCCCAATATCTCCGCGACGCAGAGCATTGGCGTCGGGGTACAGTCGATCGCTTCGACCCGCATTGGTGGTTCGACCATCGAGGGTGTTCGGTACTTCCTCGACAGTATCGTGGCCGGGAAGGACAATTCGCTTCGCTCGGGTAACTTCAGCGCCGCGAGTGATATTCTGGAGAGTGCCATCACCGAAGTTTCGGTTCTCCGGGGGCGGCTCGGTGCGTTCGAACGGAATACGCTCCAGACCAATGTGAGAAGTCTTCAGATCGGTTTGGAGAACATCACGGCGGCCGAATCGAAGATTCGCGACACCGACTTCGCGGATGAGACCGCCAAACTCACGAGGGCGCAGATTCTGACTCAGGCCGGTACCTCGGTCTTGGCCACGGCGAACGCCTCGGCTCAGAATGTGCTCGCACTCCTCCAGTAAGAGGATGACGGCCGCGCGGTACACAGAGACTCACGATCACGCCCCCCTCCTCGGAGGGGGGCGTTTCTTGCGCGAATGCTCATAGAGGTTCCCAAACAGTGGTAAGCGGGCGGAAAACGGTCTAAAATTGCGCATACCCAAGCATTGACGAAAGAAATGCCAGCGATTTTCGCGCTCTTCCTGATCTGATTGTGGATTCGTACACGCTTCGGTTCGATGATTTCCCTGCAGCCACGTTCCTTACGGACGAGGGCAGCACGGAGCGGAGGCCGGAGGCCGCCGGGCAACACAACACAGTCGGATGCGGAGGATCCGCCCCGATGACTGGTCCCCCCGCATGTTGCGGGGGCGTCATTGGATCAGCCAAGGACGCCGTACGGCCAGTTAAATCGCGGGTGGTTTGAGCAAAACGGAATTCATCGCTCGAGCCTGTTCACGGAGGACACCACATCATGAGTCGCATCAACCAGAACATTTCCAGCATGGTCGCTCAGCGAACCCTTGGTTCGCAGAACATGAGCCTCAATAAAAGCCTTCAGCGGCTCTCCACCGGTCTTCGGATCAATCGTGGTTCGGACGATCCGGCCGGCCTGATCGCCAGCGAGAACCTTCGTAGTGAGAAGGCCGCCATCAACGCCGCCATCAATAATGCCGAACGAGCCGAACAGGTCGTCAACGTTGCCGAAGGTGGCCTTCAGGAGGTCTCGAACCTCCTGATCGAGCTGCAATCGCTCGTGTCATCGACGGCCAACGAAGCCGGCGTTTCCTCAGAAGAAAAGTCGGCGAACCAGCTGCAGATCGATTCGATCCTGCAGACCATCGACCGAATTGCCAACGCCACGGCGTTTCAGGGCGAAAAGTTGCTCAACGGTAACTTTGACTACTCGACTGAGAACATCAACTCCGCTGAATTGACCGATGTCACCATCAACGCAGCCAAGCTCGCTGATGATGGTACGGCCATGGCGGTCGATGTGACCGTGGTCGATGCCGCCACGACCGGCGCGATTGCCATCGAGACTTCGGGCGGCGTCTTCAATGCCGGCGATTCAAACGGTGACGGTTCTGGAACTCAGTTTGCCTCGTACACCATCGAGATCACCGGTACCAAGGGAAGTCAGCAGTTCACGTTCGCCGATGAGACCTCTGCCAGCGACATCGAGTCGGCAGTCAACTCGTTTGCCGACCAGCTTGGCGTGACGGCGAGCCTGAGTGGCGCGTACATTCGTGTCGATGCTCAGGAATTCGGTTCCGAGTCGTTCGTTCGAGTCAAGGAACTCAACGATGGCACGACTGATGACAGTAACCCCTCAGCCGGCTTCATCGGCGAGGCCATCGACGGCCCCGGCACGTTCTCGGGCACCGAAGACACTGGTTCGATCTGGGGCTCCGACGCCACCGTCCTCATTAACGGTACCCAGGCCACTACGAACGGCCTCACCGCTCGCGTCTCGAGCGCTGGCTTCGACGTTTCGATCACCATCGGTGACGCCGCAAACACTGACGGCGGAAACTCGTCGTTCGAAATCACCGGCGGCGGTGCAAACTTCAACCTCGCTCCCACCGTGGATCTCGCCGGCAAGGTTTCGCTCGGTATCGAAACCGTCACCACCGGCAACCTTGGTTCGGGCGACAGCGGTTTCCTCTCCGACCTCAAGTCGGGTGGCATCAGCAACGTCCAGAACGGCGACCTCTCGAAGGCACAGTCGGTCATCGACGACGCCATCAAGCAGGTCTCCAGCCTCCGTGGCCGACTCGGTGCATTCCAGAAGAACACCGTTGGTTCGACCATTAGCTCGCTCGGTATTGCTCTTGAGAACACTGCAGCAGCCGAAAGCCAGATCCGTGACACCGACTTCGCGGCGGAAACCGCGTCGCTCACTCGCGGGCAGATCCTCCAGCAGGCTGCCATCCAGTCGCTGGCCCTGGCCAACTCGAGCCCGCAGGCCGTGCTCTCGCTCCTCGGCTGATCGAAGCCGACTCAATTGGAATCAACCAGCCGGCGGTCCCCACTTCGGGGGCCGCCGGTTTTCTTTGGGGCGGTGGGGGACTCCAGGGGCTTGTCGGCCCCTCATTGCCGCCTTCGTTGATCATCAGTCGTGTCGTTCTCGCTGGCCCGATTGTCAGGAAACGAAAAACGCCGCACCCGTGATGGATGCGGCGTTCGTGCTTTCGTGTGATTTCGATAGAAGGACAACACGACCGAATGGATCTTCAATCGCCAGACCAGCACGCCGCAAAAAGGGACGCGAGTTGGTTCTTCTGTTCGGTCATTGGTCTTTCCTCTTTTGAGACAGCGGTGTCAGGGTGTCAGAGAGTTGGCTGGAATCGTTCAGTCAACACGCGTCCACTACAACACGCGTCCACTACAACACGCGTCCACTACAACACGCGTCCACTACAACACGCGTCCACTACAACACGCGTCAACAGGTGGTGCGGGTTGAGTCTACGAACTCAAGCCAACGGAACATCGTCGACCGTACCCCGACGGAGGCCATTGGCACGCCAGAAACGCTGGCAATGTTCGCGAATGGGGTCCACGAGCCAGGGCGAGCGGGGCTGTCGTCGCGAATCTGGGGTCGGGGGCTCCGGATGGTGTCGCATCATTCAACGATGGCGGTGACGGACCGAGTGTTCGTCTGAGGGAGGTACCCGATGCGATGGGCGAGGGCTTCGATCTTCGTGGCGTCATCCGGCAGCCGGATCGGCCCATCGACGAGATGCCACGTCGACTCGCTTTCCAGACGCCAGCCGAGCGAGGCACCTTCCGTCTCGCACTCGATGACCACATGTCGCCGTCCATCGATGACCTTGATCGCGAGGGTGGGCGGTGCGGTGGTTGGTTTCTGGGGAGCGCCGTCCCAGAGTTGCCGTCGCACCATGTCGCCCTCGGAGTGGAGTCCCAGATCGCTGGTGTCCTGCATCCATGCCGTCAACGCCGCGCGGAGCGCAGCGATTCGCGATGCGTGAGGAGGGTCGGTGATGAGATTCCGGATTTCATGTGGATCTGCAGCGGTGTCGTAGAACTCCTCCTCGGGTTTGGTCTGATCCACCATCTGCCACTGATCCGTCGTCGCGTCGCCGGAGGCTCGGAGGGCGTGGATATCGGCCATCATCGGGATATTCTCGGCGTAGGCGACGTTGTAGAGCCGCGGCCGCTCCGGCATGAAGTTCCGCACGTAGCGGTACCGTCCGTCGGTGACGGCGCGGGTGCGATCGAGGACCGCGTCCATTCGATCCGCATGGATGAAGGCGAGTCCGGCTCCGGGCGTGGCGTAATCACCGGCAAAGGCGCGGCCGGACATCCAAGCGGGAGGGCGGACGCCGCAGATCGACAGGGCCGTCGGGGCAAAGTCGACGAAGGAAACCACGCGATCTTCGACGCCGAGTCTTTTCATCGCCGCTGGCCATCGGATGATTAACGGAATTCGGGTGCCGGAGTCGTAGATGCAGCGTTTGCCTCGAGGCAGACCGACGCCGTGATCGCTGAAGAACATCACCACCGTGTTTTCAAGAACGCCCGCATCCGCAAGTTCCTTCAGGATCCTCCCGACCTGTTGATCCATCACGGCGATGTTGTCATAGGTGCGGGCGATGTCGTCACGCACAGTGGGGGTGTCGGGGTAATAGGGGGGCACGGCGACGCTTGCGGGGTCGGCGACCTTTGAGTGCCGGGCACGTTTGAGAAAGGTGCCGCTCTCATGCGTCACGGTCAGATTGAACACCGCGAAGAACGGTTGATCGCCGGAAGATCGCTTTCTCCAGTGGGCTTTTCCACCCGTCTGGTCCCAAGTCGTGGCGGGGGCCTTGAACTGGTAGTCGGTCTTGCTGCGATTGGTGCAGAATCTTCCGGCGGCTCGAAGCAGTTCTGGAAAACAGCGGACCTCCGGCGACGGAACCGCTTCGTAGTTCGGAATGTCCGCATAGGCCTCTGGATCTCGCGACAGCGCCGCACCACTGGGTTTGCCGGTCCGCATGTGCATCGAGCCGAGCTCGGTCGTCCATTGGCCGGTGATCAGCGTCGAACGGGATGGGGCGCAGACCGGCGTGGTCGCGAAGGCGTTGACGTACCGGACGCCTTCTTCGGCGAGCCGATCGACGTTCGGGGTCGGCACCGTGGAATCGCCGTAGCAACCGAGCCAGGGGCTCATGTCCTCGACCGAGATCCAGACCAAGTTCAGTGCTCTGTCCGAGGAGGATGCTTGGGCGGCCGACGTCATCGCGATCAGCATCAAGAAGACGGGGATCAATCGAAAGAGTCGGGTGGAGTTTGATGTCATGGTCAGAAGGATAACCCGCCACATCGAGGGCAAAAATCGACCGCCGGTCCTGAAACGACAACGACCCCGCCTTGAAGGCAGGGTCGTTGATTGGTTTCTTTGCGATGGGGGCGGCGAATGCCGCTCCAATCACTTGATCGCGACGGTCGCGCCAGCTTCTTCGAGGGTGGTCTTGAGGGTTTCGGCTTCTTCCTTGGAAACCTTCTCCTTGACCGCCTTGGGAGCGCTGTCGACGATTGCCTTGGCTTCCTTGAGACCGAGGCCAGTCACTTCGCGGACTGCCTTGATGCACTGGATCTTCTTTTCGCCAGCGGCTTCGAGGATCACGTCAAACTCGGTCTGCTCGACTTCGCCGGCATCCGCGTCGTCACCACCACCACCAGCCATCATGACGGCGCCACCAGCAGCGGGTTCAATGCCGTAGGTGTCCTTCATGTAGTCGGCGAGGTCGACTGCTTCCTTGAGGGTCAGACCGGCGATCTCGTCGCCCATCTTGGTGATCTTCGCGTCAAAGGTCTTTGCTTCAGTTGCTTCAGTTACTTCTTCGGACATTGGAAACTCCGTTCCGCTTGTGTTGCCCCCCAAGAGGGCTCGAACATTCGAGCTTTAACCCAAAAGGGCCAGTCGGGGCGGCGGGAAAGGGACAAAAAACAGTGGGTGATGGTTCGATCGTCGCCGTTGGTCACCCGACCTTGGCGATGGTCTCTCCACTTTCGAGCTTTTCTTCGAGCGACTTCACGATGCCCATCAACTTTGAACCGGGGCTCTTCGCGCAGCCCACGATATTGCGGTGTGGGGTGAGCAGGATGGTGACCACGGTCGACTGTGCCTCGACGCGAGTCGGGAACTTCGCGAGGGCCTTGACCCCGGCATCGCCGTCGAAGTACACGCCGTCGATCGACGCCGCGCAGAGTTCGAGTTCTTTGGCCTTCTTCGCCCATTCCACGATCTCGCGAGCAACGTCCACTGGGCTTTCAGCACCGTAGGCAATTGCCGCCGGTCCCTTCAACGCAGGGAAGAGCGCTTCAAGATCGGTGCCGGCGAAGGCTTTCTTGGCGAGCGTGTTCTTCAGGACCGTGATATGGATGGACTTCTTACGAAGTTCGTTTCGGAACTCGTTGTTCTCCAACGCATCCATGCCACGAATCTGAAGGATGACACCTCCGTCAACGCCGTCGAAACGGCGTCGGTATTCGTCGATGATCATTTCCTTGACGGGCTTACTCATGGTTCGGCTCCAGCGAGGGTCAGACGGCGATCTGCACACCAGGGGTCATGGTGCCGGAGACCACGACTTTCTTGAAATACAGGCCCTTTGCGGCGGCCGGCTTGATCTTCTCGACGGTCTCAATGAAGAACGTGAGGTTCTCCAAGATGTCCGCCTCGGAGAAACTCATTTTCCCGACGACGAGATGGATGTTGCCACCATCATCGTTTCGGTATTCCTGCTTACCAGCCGCGAACTCCGCGACGGCGGTCTTCACATCCGGGGTGACGGTGCCGGCCTTTGGACTGGGCATCAGGCCCTTCGGTCCCAAGACCTTTCCGAGGGTTCCGACGAATCGCATCACGTCTGGGCTTGCGATCGCGACGTCAAAGTCGGTCCAGCCTCCGGCGACCTTGGCGACGAGTTCCTCGGCACCGGCTTCGATGGCGCCGGCTTCTAAGGCATCGGGGGCCTTGTCGCTGTTGCAGAACGCGATGACGCGAGCAGATCGACCGATCCCCTTGGGCATCGCGATCGAGCCTCGGAGGGCTTGGTCGGCCTGCTTTGGATCGATTCCCAGGCTGGCGACAATGTTGATCGATTGATCAAACTTCATCGCTTGGAAACTCTTGAGAACCTTGACGGCCTCTTCCATGGAGACGGGGTTCTCCGGGACGAGTTCGAGATTGGCTTTTTGTTTCTTGGTGAACTTCGGCATATCAGTTCTCCACCTCGACGCCCATGGAACGAGCGGTACCGGCGATGACTCTCATCGCGGTCTCGATGCTGCCCGAATTCATGTCCGGCATCTTCTCTTCGGCAATCGCTCGGAGCTGGTCCTGAGTAAGCGTGCCGACCTTCTTGATGTGGGGCTCACCCGAGCCGCTCTCAAGATTGAGCGCGGTCTTGATGAGGATCGAGGCCGGCGAGGCCTTGAGTTCGAATTCAAAGGATCGGTCGTCGTAGACGGTGATGACACAGCCGACGATCTTTCCATTCAAGTCTTTGGTTCGATCATTGAAAGCCGTGACGAACTGCCCTGGGTTGACGCCGTTGGCGCCAAGAGCGGGACCGATGGGCGGCGCCGGCGTTGCTTTGCCGCCAGGAGCCATGATCTTGAATACTTTGGTGACCTGCTTGGCCATGATTTCCTACCTCCCACCAGGATCCGGCTCCTCTTCGGAGGCTCCGGAGGCAGCGACCGGACAAGTGGTCGCCGCAGCCCAGTAGTGCTTGCGGTCTGAGTTGAGCCGAGCAGTGTAGCGAACCCGGGCCTTGATGCCAACCCATGTAGACGCGGATCCCCTCGGAAGCAGGGAATCCGCCGGCCATGGCGCGAATTCCCTCACTCAGGGGCCCGCGCGGCCCCAGGCGAGGAGGCGCAGGCCGAAGTCCTCGCTGTCGGTGGTCCTGTTCCATTCAGGTCGGTCCGGTCCGGCTGGCCCCAGTCGGCGAACATCAGGCCGAGATCGACGCCGTCGAGGTCGGTGGGCTCCGCGATCGTGCCGCCAAAGGGCCACATCGAATCGGGAATGACGTGATACGTCGTGCCGGGTCCGCCGACTCGAGCGATGCAGCCGGCGCCGTTCTCGAAGAACTCGACGCGAATCGGATGCTTGCCGGCGAGCAGACTGATCGAACCAGTTCGCTCGACCGTCCCGTGAAGGCCGTCGTTGTCCACCACGACCTCGTCGCCGATCCAGAATCCGCTGCCGTCGTCACGCTCCGTGCTGAAGGTCCACGAGCCGTCCTGCCAAGACGACCGAGTTCGTTTCGAAGAACCCGACGCATCATCGATAAAACGTTTTTATCATCTTCCTTGTTGGTGATCCAAGTGCGATGAGCTATTCTTCCGAGCCCTTTTTTGTAACCCGGCAGAAGGACTCTATGTACCAACTCTTCATGGCCATCGCTGCACTGATCGTCGCCAGCATCTGGATGGGAGGATGCGAGCCCTTCGAGGAGCCGCATCTGACCCTTCATTCCCTGTGCGAATCAGGCGATGCCACGCCGGATCGGATCCTGGCCTTTCTGGACCTCGGCGTCGATGTGAACACCAGAGACCAAGAGGGCCGGACCCCCCTCGACCGCGTCGCCGCCGACAACGTGAACCCCGAAGTCGCCAGGACCCTGCTCAGGGCCGGGGCGAGGGTGAATGTGAAGGGCAAGTACGGCTCGACGCCGCTTCATCGGGCCGCCAAGTCCAACCCGAACCCCGAAGTCATCACGGCCCTCATCAAGGCCGGGGCGGATCTCAACTCGAAGAACGTGGTCGGCGACACGCCACTCCACCTCGCCGCCTCCTACAACGACAATTCCGAGATCGTCAGGATCCTCATCAAGGTCTTGCGCAATGTGGACACGAAGAACGACGATGACGCGACGCCCCTCCACCTCGCCGCCGCCTTCAACGAGAATCCTGAGATCGTCAAGCTCCTCATCAACGTCGGGGCGGATGTGAACACCAGACGGGTCATGGGCGGAACCCCGCTTCACGTCGCCGCTCGCTACAACGACAAGCCCGAGGTGGTCGCGCTCCTCATCCGGGCCGGAGCGGATGTGAATGCGAAGGGCAAGTACGGCCGGACGCCGCTCCACCGGGCCGCCAGATCCAACGAGAACCCCGCGGTCATCGCGTCGCTCATCGAGACCGGGCTGGATGTGAATACGGCGAACACTTTCGGCCGGACGCCGCTTCACTACGCCGTCGGCAACGGAAACTCCGACGTCCTCACGGTTCTGCTCGAAGCCGGGGCGGATCCGAATGCGAGGTGCGATGCGGATGAGACGCCGCTCGATCGGGCGGAGGCCGAAGACAAGCCGGAGCACGCGGCGCGTCTTCGCGCTGCCGGCGGAAGACGCGGTGACGACCTCCGGTGACCCTCGGTACCACCCCTGTCGGCGGTCGGTGAGGGTTCAGTGCTCCGGGGCGACACTCGATTGAAGCGCCGCGTCGACCCGGTGGGAACTGGTCCGTGCTCGAGCCTCCTCGAAGCCCTCGACCGAGACCATCGTTCTGCTTCGAGCTCGAGGCCCGTCGTGATACGCCCGCCCGCCTCGACCACCCGCACGCGTCGGGGCGGACTCTCTTTCGGGCCACCGTTGAAAGCCTGCCTCACGGGCCGGCGGGGATATCCCGTGTGACGTTCGGTACCGGATTCGCGAACCACCTCAGGGGTTGGTCGACCACGCTGCGAGGAGGAGCCCCAGATCGGCCCCGTTGGTGGTGCCATCACCGTTGAGATCGGTCGGGCCGGGTTCACCCCAGCCTGCGAGGAGCAGGCCGAGGTCGGCGCCGCCGACCGTGCCATCCCCGTTCAGATCCGCGGAAGGGGCGTCGCCTTCGCCATGCGACCACATCGAGGCCGGGATCACGTCGTAGGGCATGCCCGGGCCGCTGGCCCGGACGATGCAGCCTGCACCGCCGCCACGCTCGAAGAAGTCGACCATGATCGCGTGACGGCCCGCCTGCAGTCCGATCGATCCGGTCCGTTCCTGCATCCCGTGGAGGCCGTCGTTGTCGACCAGCGGCTGATCGGCGATCCAGAGCCGGCTTCCATCGTCACTCTCGATTCCGAAGGTCCAGGAACCCGGGGCGGGCACGTCGATCCAGCCGGTCCAGCGAACGCCGACGTTGTCGGCGCGTCCGGTGTCCGCGAATTCACCGTTGGTCGAGGGGGCGTCGATGATCTCCCAGACCTGCTCGTCGAAGGGCTCAAGCGATTCGAAGTCGGGCAGCACGGTCGGATCGGCGAGGTCGTAGTACCGGCCGAGGACACCCGGCGTGGTTCCGGTGGGATTCTCCGGGGAAAGCAGGCCCTCGATCTGAACGGTGACCGAGGCCGAGTCGAAGACGGCGTCCGCCCGCATGGTGTAGTCGAAGAAGTCGTAACCGGTGTATCCGGCCGGCGAGGTGTAGAGGATCGCGGCGCTGCCGTCCGGGCCCCATTCCGGGATCACCTCGATCGTGCCGCCGTTGGTGGAGACGGTGTCGGCGTTCGTAATGTTGCCGGCCGCGCAGGCGAGGCCGGAATCGTTGCCGAGGACGTTGATCACGGTCGGAACCGATTCCTCGACCAGCATGAAGTCGTTGAGGGCGATCGTCTCGGGCGTCACCTCGTAGTCGCAGGCCAGCGAGTTGAAGGTCTGGGCGACGTTCAGGATGTTCTCCGGGCAGAACTCCATCCGCATGTTGGCGAGACCGCCCGGGCAGGTGTGGCAGTAGCTCATGATCGTCGCGTTGGGAACGACCGAACAGTCACCGCCCGCGCAGTTGTCGACCCCGATGTCGTGGGTGTGGGGGCAGCCGACGTTGTGGCCCAGCTCGTGGGTGAACACCATCAGATCCCAGTTCTGGCCAGCGTTGTTCTCGATCGGGAAGGGGAAACTGCCGGCGAGATTCGCGCTCAGGCCGTAGGCGTAGCTGCCGCAGAGACCCGGAAGCCAGGCGACGCCGCCGCCGAGACCGCGGCCACTGAGGAAGTGGGCGAGATCCCGCTGGACCGACCCCATGTTCTGGTTCCAGTACTCGCGGAAGGCCACGAGTTCGTCACCGGCGCCACCGGCGCTCCACGGGTCCTCCTCCGACCAGAGTCGGATGTAGCCCAGTCCGAGCCGGACGCCGAAGTCCCGGTTGTAGATGTGGTTCGCCGCCGCGGTCAGGGTCGCGATGTAGGCGGTCGCGGCGACGCGGTCGCCACCGAAGATTCCGAGCAGTTCCTGATCGGTCTCGATCGCGAGTCGGACCCGCTTGCAGAGGCCGCCGGACGTCGAACCGGCGATGCCGCCGCTCGCGGCATCGGGATGGGTGGGTCCGGGATCGATGCCGGGACGGGCGGGTTGTTCAAGCAGGTCCGTGCCGCAGAAGTTCTCCAGCAGTTCGGGTGCGATGGGCGGGAGGGCGTCGAGCCGGTGGACCTTGACCGGGCCACCGTCCAGTCCGTCGGACACGCCCCACACGATCCCGTCGGCGCGAATCCAGCCTTCGACGCCGGCGGCGCTGAAGCAGAGGAACGCATCGCCGTCCGGGTCCCCTTCGACTTCGCCGCCGAGGGCGAGGACGGTGGGTACCGCGAGGTTCGTGTCGCGACCCCGGGCGTCGGTCACGAGCACCTGTGCGTCGTCGGTGAACGGATCGAACACATCGAGCCGCAGGGCGATCGAGCCACCGAGGGGCAGGGGGAAGTTCCCGATTCGCACTTCGCCCCGGAGTTCGGCGGCGATCCGGGCCTGGCCGAGCAGCATCGGGTCGATCGCGAGGTCGAGGGACGTCGCCGAGCCTGAGCCCGCGATGGGGCGCAAGGGGCTGGGAATCACGTCGGCCGGCATCGGCATCGGCGTCTGCGGCAGTCGAGCCTCCGCCACTCGGGGCTTCGACCGTCGTTCGTCGGACGACGAGGCCTCCAGGGTCAGCAGCCCGAGGCCGATCACCGAGGCGATGGCGAGGAATCGGGCCGTGAAGCGAGGCTGATCTGATCGAATCATGTCTGAGGTTCTCTTGTGGTGATCTGATGGGTCCATCGAGGAATTGGACCTTAGCCTCTATTGACGCTCGATCGACGTATTTATTCCGATTTACGGCGGTTACCCGGCGTTGAAATCCGGTTCGACCATCCGCTGCCGGCTCGCTCTCTGCCGCATCCGATAACTCGGTCGGGTCGTCGTGATCGAGAGTCAAAGGATCCACGACCGCCGCAGGATTTCGAGCCCTTCACCGTCGGAAGCGAAAGCCGCGTCGGGGCGCTCCACTCAGGCCTCCATCGCCAGGCGTCGGAACAGTCGGACGCCGGTTTCGATCGTCGAATCGTTGAAGTCGTAGCGCGGGGAATGCAGCTCGGGCATGGTGGCCTCCCCGGTCGGCCGTTGGCCGAGCAGAAAGAAACAGGCGGGCACCACTTGGCCGTAGTACGCAAAGTCCTCGCCGCCCATGGCCGGGCGATCGATTTCTACCAGCCGGTCTGCGCCGACTTCGGCGCGGGCGATCTCCCGAAACCGGTTGGTCGCGTCGGGGTGATTCTCCGTCACGGGATATCCGCGGTTGTAACAAACCGTGGCCTTGCAGTCGTGCGCGGAGGCGATCGATTCGGCGACCGCAGTGATCCTTGCTTCGACCAGATCCTGGATCTCGGGTCGAAGACTTCGAGCGGTGCCGCCGAGTCGAGCGGACATCGGAATCACGTTGAATGCGGAGCCAGACTGAAACATGGTCACGCTCACCACCGCCGCGTCCAGGGGGTCAACGTTTCGAGAAACGATGGTCTGCAATCCGGCGACCGTGGCGGCTGCGGCGACGATCGGATCACGGCCAGAGTGGGGCCAAGCGGCGTGGCAGCCTTCTCCTTCGATGATGATTTCGAAGCGATCCGAAGCCGCGAGCAGCGGGCCGTCCTTGGTACCCACGATGCCGGCCTCGAGATTTGGCCAACCATGCAGACCGAACATCTTTTCGACGGGAAACGGTGCCACGCGGCCGTCAAGGCAGCCATCTTGGACCATCCGTTGGCCGCCGCCACCACCTTCCTCAGCGGGTTGGAACACCATGACCACGGATCGCTCGAGGGTTCCGGCGGTGGCTTCTTCGGCGAGGGCGCGAGCCGCGCCCAAGAGCACGGTGGTATGTCCGTCATGACCACAGGCGTGCATCCGGCCTGGATACGTGGATGCCCAAGGGAGGCCAGTGGCCTCTTCGATCGGAAGGGCGTCGATATCTGCCCGAAGTCCGATGGCGGGTCGGGTTGACGTGCCAGGAATCCAGGCGAGGACACCGGTTCCGCCGGCGAGTCCGCCGACGTGGGCGATGCCAGCGTCGGTCAACTCCGCCTGAATGGCTTTGCTGGTTCGATGTTCTTCGTACCCGACCTCCGGGTGTGCGTGAAGGTCGTGACGAATCTCAACCAGCCGTTGAAGTTGCGGGTCATCGAGGTGCCAGTCTGTCCTGGATTCAGAGTGTGTCATCGCTTCAGCGTAGCGGTAACAAAGACACCAAGCCGGTTTCTCAGCTCGATGATCAATCTTCGTCCTCCGATCGTCGGTCACGCGGCCGATCGAGCGTTCTTGCGAAGGTCCTGCGGGCTTGGATTACTTGCGAAGGGGAGGCAGACCGACCGAAACCCGTCCTTCATTGAGCATCGCGAAGGCGGGTGGGTGATGGTAGATGAGTCTCGACAACTGGCTCATCGTGATCTCAAAGATCTTGGCGGCACCTGCAATATCCCACCGTCGGGCCACGATCACGTCAAGGGCTTCTGCGAGCAGGGCGGGGTAGTCACGATGTTTGGGATTCACCGGCATTCGATTGCCTTGTCGGCGTGAAATCCAGAGATCGCTGGGTTGGTGCCGGTCGCGGCTGGCGGGCGTGCGGACCTTCAGCGCGAGTCGCAGTCGAAGTCGGGACATGGCCACCACCCGATTAACCTGCTGCTGCCGCCGCTCGGTTGCCTTGGCTTGGAGCTCGCTTGGGAGATGCACGATGAAGGCACCGGTTTCTACCTTGTTGCGATTTTGCCCCCCGGGGCCGCCGCTCTTGCCAAAACGAAACTCGCACTGCTTCATGAGTGCTTCGGCCTCGAGGGTCGCGGGGTGAGCGCCTTCGAGCATCACCGACTTCGGATCGACATAGGGGGGGCGATAGGTCAAGGTAGGTAGCTCGGGTCCAACGGCGAGCAGATCCGGATCGAAGTCCGGTCTCCGCGGAAATCTGAAGACTGACGGTATCGAAGTCGGCTCGGTTTCGCGCCGGTTCAGCTCGGCAAGATTGAGGAACGGCTGGTGGCAGCCGGTGCGAGGTCGAGGCCATCGGTCTCACCGGCGGCCAATCTTCGGACCCCCAAGCCAGCGATCATCGCGCCGTTATCCACGCACCATTCGAGCGGCGGGAGTCGGAGATCGATTGATCGGGCCGCCGCTTCGGTCTGCAGCATGGCGCGAACGGCTTGATTGGCGGAGACGCCGCCGCCGACCAGCAGTCCGCTCACTTCGGGGTGTTGATCAAACGCGCGGCGGAGATTTCGACGTACCGCCTTGATCGCGGCAGACTGGAACGACGCGGCGAGATCTGCTCGGCGACGTTCGTCGAGGGTTGGCGGCGTCCGGCCCGGATGCCCCTTGGTGGCATAGAGGACCGCGGTTTTCAGCCCGCTAAAGGAGAAGTCAATTCGGTCCCGGCCGAGGTTTGCGACGGGGAAGTCGAACGCGTTCTCGTCCCCGCTGGCCGCCAGACGCTCGACCTCTGGCCCGCCCGGATGTCCGAGACCGAGCATCGCCGCGACCTTGTCAAAGGCTTCGCCAATCGCATCATCAATGGTTCGTCCGAGCAGGATTGGGGAGATTGGATCGTGAACGAGGTAGAGGCTCGAGTGTCCGCCGCTCACCACCAGGCCAAGGCAGGGGAATTCCAGAGGGGATGATTCAAGCAACCCCGCCACGAGGTGTGCATGGACGTGGTCCACACCGACCAGTGGAATATCCAACGCGAGGGCCAGTCCCTTCGCACCACTCGTCCCGACGAGCAAGGCGCCGATGAGACCCGGACGATGACCGACCGCGATGGCGTCGAGATCCGAAAGCGTGACCCCGGCCTCTCGGACGGCGCGGCGGATCACGGGAAGCAGATGCTCTAGATGGGCCCGGCTGGCAATCTCGGGGACGACACCGCCGTACTCGGCATGCAGCTCATGCTGCGTCGCAACCACCGAAGATCGGACGCGGCCGCCGCCGTCCACCACCGCTGCGGCGGTCTCATCGCAACTCGTTTCGATCCCGAGGACGAGGGTGTTCGTCGGGTCGCCCGAAGACGGCATGTTCATGGCGTGTCGACTTCGCCTTCTTGGGTTCCCTCGTCCACGGAGCGACCAAGTAGTTCACCGATTCGGTCCGCCTGGTTGCTCGGCACTCGCCCGATCACGTTGCCTCGCTCATCCCGAATCTCGAATCCGACCGACGGCGCCGTCGAGCCTTCTTCGTCAATTTCCGCGATTCGGGTGGTCGTCTTCTTGAGCTCATCGAGCAAACGGGTGCGATAGGCGATCTGATCAAGCAGTTCCGAAGCGAGGACCGCATCTGATCCCGGGTCGCCGCCGACGGTGAGCCACTCGCCGGTGGTCACTCTCGACTGGAGGGTGCGAAGTGCCGCCGCGAGTTGCGGATCCGCGATCTCCTGCTCGATCCAGTCGGGATCGTCAAACCGGGCATCAAGGCCATCGTCGCCGTCGTTAATCGGTTCGTATCGACGGCGGTTTTCGACGATTTTGGCGTACTCCGCGTTGTCCAGGTCGATGACGAAGCCCGGATCGGGATCCACTCCCCAGACTTCGACGTCGCCACGTCGATCGAGATTCCGCCCTTTCGGGAGGTAGTACCGGGCCGTGGTCATCTTGAGGGTCCCTCGGTCATCAGGGAGCGGGCGGACCTCTTGGACGGAACCCTTGCCGAACGATCGCTCGCCGAGAATCTTCGCTCGGCCGTTGTCCTGCAAAGCACCGGCAACAATCTCGCTCGCCGACGCGGAGCCGTCGTTGACCAGAACCACGATCGGGATGAGGTGATCGTCGGCGTCGGCAGTTGCGGTCCATTTTCGCCCGTCGCCATCACGGTCCCGGACCGAAACAATCACGCCGCGATCGAGGAATAGATCGGCGACGTCGATCGCCCCGTCGAGCGTTCCGCCGCCGTTGAATCGGAGATCAAGGACGATCGCCTTGGTTCCGGCGGCGTCGAGCTGATCGAGGGCTTCCCGCATTTCCTCGATGGTCCGTTCGGTAAATTGAGTGAGTCGGATATAGCCGATGCCATCATCCGGATCGAGCATGTGGTCCCAGCCCTCGCCAGCGCGGCGAATGCCTTTGACGGACCGAGTTTCAATTCGGCGTCGAATGATCTCCAAGGATTCCTCGGTTCCGTCGACATGCCGCACCTGGATCGTGACCGGAGTTCCCTCGACCCCGATCAAAAGGTCGATGCACTCTTGGCTGCTCAGGCCGAGGGTATCGGTGCCGTCAATATCGAGAACCACATCGCCCGCGCGGACCCCCGCGGCGAGTGATGGGGAGTCCTCAAGGGGACTGATGATCCGAAGTCGATCGTCGACCACTTCGATCTCCGCACCGATTCCGACGTAGGAACCCCGGAGTTGCTTGTCGAAGTCTTTTTCGAGTCGAGGGGGGATCCAGACGGTGTAGGGATCGTCCAGCGTCTCGAGCATCCCTGAGATGGCTGCTTCCTGCATTTTGGCGGCGTCGGGTTCCCCGACGAAGTCTTCCAGCACCATGGCCCGCACATCGACAATGGGATCGAACCAAGCCAGATCGTCCCGTCTGCCTGCGCCGATGGTCACCAGAATCTGGATCGCGAGGAGGCCGCAGAGCACCGGAACGGGCCAGCTGCCGAATCTCTTGATGGGACGTTTAGGATTGGATTCTGGCATCGGGGTTCCAGTCGGCTTCTGCGGAAGAAAAAATACTCTGGTTGATTATACGAACCCAGGGGGCCTCTCCGTTCGTCGAATCGATCATCGGACCGCGAAGCGTAGAGATTCTCCACCCTGCTAGGATCAACGATCCCACGTTCACCGCTTTTCACCATTCGAGGAATTCCCGCACGCATGAAGGACGACCGCCGCGAAGGCATCGATATCCACGAGGAGGCGGCGATTCTGGTGGGTGTGATCCTCCCAGGCACCGTGACCGAGGACGGCGATCCGCTCCGGGAACTGGCAGCCTTGGCCCAGGCTGCGGGCGTGCAGGTTGCCGGGCGGCTTCTGCAACAACGATCCCATCCGCGGGCTCGAACGTATCTCGGAAAGGGAAAGGTCGAAGAACTGGCCGCGATGGTCGGAATGCTCAAGGCGAAAGTCGTGATCTTTGACAACGATCTCTCGCCGATGCAGATCAAGTCCTTGGAAGAGGATCTGGTGTGCAAGGTGCTTGATCGGTCGGAACTTATCCTCGACATTTTTGCGAATCGCGCTGCCACCAAGGAGGCACGTCTCCAAGTGGAGATCGCCCAATTGCAGTACACGGCACCGCGACTGCGGGCGATGTGGAGTCACCTCGGGCAGGTCACCGGCGGCGCGCCCATCGGGGTCGGAACCCGGGGTCCCGGTGAGCAGCAGCTCGAAATAGATCGTCGCCTCGTGCAACGCCGCACCGTTCAGCTCAAGCGAAATCTCGCCGAGGTTCAGGCCAGGCGCACCCGCGAAGTCGCGGCTCGTCGTGATGACCACTACACGGTCGGTTTGGTGGGGTACACCAACGCCGGCAAGAGCACGATGTTCAATGGCCTGACCGACGGCGGCGCCTTTGAAGCCGACATGCTCTTTGCGACCCTCAGTACGCGGATCGGCGCTTGGAATCTGGGTGGCGGCAACAACGTGCTGATTTCCGACACCGTCGGGTTCATTCGCGATCTACCCCATCATTTAGTGGCGAGTTTTAAGGCGACCCTCGAAGAGACGATCTACGCTCATCTCCTCCTGATGGTCCTCGACGTCGCGGATCCCGCGGCCGCACGGCAGTTTGAGACGGTCAATCGAGTGCTGGACGAGATCGGTGCGGTAAATCAACCTCGGATCCTCATCCTGAACAAAGTGGATGTGCTGCGGACCACCGTCCACGAGGGGCGGGTTCCGAGTGACACACTCGATGCGTGGATCGAGAGCAATCCGGATGCGATCGTTACCAGTGCTCGGGACGGAGAGGGCCTCGACACGCTGACCACTCGCGTGCTCGAACAGATGCGCGGAGAGATCCGGGAAGTCGTATTGGAGATTCCACTCTCCGAGGGCAAATTGGTCGATCTGGTCGAGAAGCGGACGGAAGTCATCGATCGTGATTACGAAAATTCGGGCTCGGTGGTGATTCGCACGCGGATCGGTCGGCGTCAGTTGGAAGTGCTTATGGCGGGAGGCCCGCACTTCACGGCCGACGGACTCCAAGGGCCCGAAGCGATCGCTCAGCTCTGGCCTGAGGTCGAGCCCTTCCGGATGCCTCGCGTCCCGCCTCATCTCCTGCTGCATCCAGAATAAAGCCGTGCCTCGATTGCCGAACGCCGCGCGTCATGAGGTGATTTCAGTGGATGCGTCAGGCTTGGTCGGTACACCGACTGCGCGACGAACCGTGCCGATGACCACCGGGCGGATGACCGCGGATTCGCGAATCCAGATCGACCCTTGCGGAATCGCCAGTGGACACCACGCGACGAGGTGGGATCGTTCGAATCGGCGTCCCTGCCAGAGGCCTTCCTCGTTGCGACCGTGGGCAATCCGCTGGCTCGTATTTGGGAACTGGTCCCAGCGTTCCACGTGTCCGCCAAGCACGGCCCGATCCACGATGTCACGTGCCGTCGGACCGCCGCCCGCGAGCACGATGACGTTCTCCCGATCGGGAACGAACTGGCGATAGGCGCGGCGAAGCAACCGGCCGGCTCGTCCAACCAGTGCCTTGGCGTGATTGGCGTTTCCAGCGGCGGCAAGTCTGATGCAGGTTGAACCTTCCGGGTCGGGTGGCCGAGGCGCGACGATTTCCATGGTGCCAATCCGCTGGCCAGAGGCGTTGCGAAGGGCCAGTCGATCGCCGATCCTCGCGCCCAGCAGGAATTCTCGCGCTTTCGCGAGCACGCCGGCGTCTGGTTCTCCGGCGTCCAACCACTCCACGCCAACGACATACGGTCTCGGAATCGAACTAAGTTCGTTGAACCCGAGCGGCAGGGGGCCTTGAGGAAGAGGAGAGACCTGGAGCCGTTTCACATGGACGGCAAAGATGCCATCGCCGGTGTGAACTTCGAGATCAACGCTTCGCCCCTGCGGCCCCGTGACTTCGGCGCGCACGCGATTACCGGCTTCGATGAATCGGAGCGCCACTTCAATCTCGCATCGAACCGCAGCGCGGCGTGGCGCTCGGGGCGCTGACTTCATCCGATGAAGGAGGTCCTTCGCGTTTCGGCTGGAGATGGCGTTCTCGGCGACCGCGTCGAAGAGCGCCACCTCAAGGGCGGCGTCGTCTCGCATCGGAATGGGGTCTGGTGGAACCATGCGTTTGGTGCATTCTGCCTTCGGGTCCGGGTAACGGCAATCCGGTGCATCCTGCGTGACCTACAGGTCTCTGACGCTCGGTCGCCCGATCAATGGGGATTTGATGGTTCGGATCGTCGATAAGCCTAGTGGAGAAAGCCTTTGTTTGGCACTCGGATGGATCCGGTGCAGACAGGGTGTGGGGAGGAGCATTGAGATGAAATTAGGCGAATTGATGGTACGTCAAGGTTTGCTGACGGAAGCCCAAGTGGCGGAGGTTCTGGCGGCTCAGGCCCGTCGGACCGAGCCGTTCGGCTCCATCTGCGAGCGGCTCTTCGGGATCGCGCCGGAGCTTGTTGAGGGGGCCTGGGTCGAGCAATACAGCGTCCTGACGGAAGGACTGACCCCAGATTTCAGCCGTCAGGACCCTTCGGTCCTGAACGTGGTCACCAGGCGTCAAGCGTGGCAGTTCCGCATCGTTCCGGTCTGTTGGGACGAGGGTTCCCTTGTGCTCACCACAACGCGCGATCAGATGGCGCGGGCGCTCCGATTCGCGACCAAAGTGATTGCCTTTCCGGTCTACTTCCTCTTGATCGACTCGGAGACGATGGCGGAAGCGCTGAATTCGTCGTACCCGATGCGGGGAATGGACGCGGCGGTGGTTCTGGGAGAACTTGAGGCCCTCTCCAATAATCTGACCGCGAGATCCGCTGGCAAGGCGAGCTGAGGCATTTTGATCAGTCCGCAGTGGCCAAGATGAACGAATCAGGTCAGGTCAATCGAGCGATCGGTGAAATCTGTGAGATCGTTCAGATTGGTCGAGGAAATTTGGTTGGTCCTTTTCCGTCAGTCTTGCCGGTGTGATCGGCGTCACCGGATGCGGAATGGAATGGCGACTCCCGGACTTGAACCGGGGACACCGGCATTTTCAATGCCGTGCTCTACCAACTGAGCTAAGCCGCCTGCGTCTCGCCCAAACGGCGCGAGGAAGTGAAGCCTACAGCCAACCGGGCCGGTGTCAAGCAAGAGCATCGGTCAGTGCTCCGTCTTCGCTGATCGGGAGCGATCAACGGCGGGCATCGCGTTTGGGATCAGTCTGCGAGCCGAAGATTCCGTGCTGCCGCACGCGCGTTGGTGCTCGGCCGAGTCGCGACGGCCATGCCATCCTTGATCAGATCTTGAAGGATCGCGAAGAGGGGCCCGCCGAGGTAGGAGCGGAGGGGCTGGATTCCGGCAAACTCTTGAAGTCTCGGAATTCCGTCGTCGAACTCGCCGTCTCTGCCGAAGGTTCGATTCTTGACGGCCTTGATGAAACGAGATGCGTGAAGGATGGCATCTGCCTCGTTCACACGCAGTTCGCACATCCGGATCAGTACTGGTCGCAACGGCTCGATTCCATCCGTCCAAGCGTTCTCATCGCCTCGGATGCATGCAATCGTAATCACGAGTTCTTCGATGTTCTCGGCGATTCGCTCGATCGCGACCCGGCGGAGGGCGTCGGTTCGAAGCAGACTGAGGTCAAAGGCGAATCGCAGGTGATTCAGGACGTCGTCGAGCGACACATCAAACCGGAGGGCCAGCCCACCGCCCTCACGGAAGAATGCTCGGCGAAGCTCGTTGAGCGAGATCTCATCCAGGTCGAGTCTGGGTGCCTCGACTTCACAATTCTCATCGGTTCCGGCTTCGCCGCGTTGGCGTCGGGTGATGATTGAATTCGAGGCGGACATTGAGGCGGTCTCCAGCAGGCAGGTCGAACTCTTCGGGCGTCAGCCCGAATCATCCAAAACGGAGCGAGCGTTGTTCCGCACCAAAGGAAAAAAGCTCGTTTCTTTAGCGCGCTTTTTCTTCGCGAGATCTTTGCTCATTCACGACGGTTGATCTGGTTCGAAAAGACACCCGATGAATCGCAACGACATCGTACGTCGCCGACCCGGCGCGTCAATCAATGGGCGGCGTCGTTTTGGCTATTTTTCGTGGTCGTTCCGTCCGAAAACTCGCTCGACGCGCTAGGTTCAATCCCAGAGTTCAATTCCGGGCTCGATTGCAGCAGGTCAGGTCGGTGATCCACGAGGGCTGGAAACGTCGTTCGCCAATTGGTCGCGGTCCGGGAATCGATCTCGGCGGAGATCACGCCGCTGTTCGAGCCGGCATCCGCCAGAATGTCCCCCTGAGGCGAAACGATGAGAGATTCACCGCCGTACTTGTGATCGGGATCGGCACCGACTCGGTTCACGCCGACGACGAACGCTTGATTCTCAATCGCGCGGGCGATCAATAGGGCTCTCCAGTGGGCGATTCGGGCGGAAGGCCAGCTGGCGATGACCGTTATCAGATCTGCCCCGGCCAGCGCGGCATGGCGATACAGCTCTGGAAAACGGAGGTCGTAGCAGATCGTCGGCGCGATCTTGAAGGGGCCAACCCGGTCGAGTACGAGTCGCGTTCCGGCGGCGTAGTACTGGGGCTCCTTGGTGAAGCCAAAGGGGTGCATTTTCTCGTACACGTCTCCCAAGTGCCCGTCGGGATGGGCGATCACCGTGGCGTTGGTGGCTCCCGGCGTGCGAGCGACCCTCCGGCCAAAACCAATTTGCAGGTGGATCTGGAATCGCTGTGCAGTTCGGGCCGCCCATCCCGGGGAATCGCCCTCGGTGGCAGCATCCACGTCGAACGTCCAGCTCGAATCGAACATCTCGGGAAGGACCACCAACGACCCCGGCGGGGGGACGACATCGACGAGCATCTGTTCGACGATTCCCTGGTTCTCGTCCTTCTGGTGCCGGAGGGGTGCGAATTGGAAACCGAAGACCTTCACGGAAAAGAAGCTCCTTGTAGATGCGGAAGAATCTTGCGGCGGTGGTCGCCGGGGAGATCCCGCACAGGATCATGCCATGAATTGGGTTGCTCGAGGCGAATGGGGCGCCGACGATTCGGCGGCGGCGATCCGTTTTCGGTGGGGTGGTGTGGCTGCCGGAATGCAGAACGCCGCCGACTCCGGAGAGGAGTCGGCGGCGATTCGGGCAGAAAGGGCGACTGACGGGATTTGAACCCGCGACGTCCTGGATCACAACCAGGTGCTCTACCCCTGAGCTACAGCCGCCATGTGGACGATCGCAGAGCGTATCGTGGTCCTTGCTCTTGCTCAAGCCCTGCAGACGTGCCAATTCGGGCGACCGGCCAGTTTTCGGGATCGGGTTCGCGTTTTTTTTCAGCCCGTTCGATGGTTTCGCGCGTGTTTGACCGATGTGGGTTGTGTTATCATCCCGAATTCGTTTCGGGCAACCAAAATAGGGCTGTTTCGACTATGAGCACGACCGTATCCGTCGACTGCATTGCCAATCTCGGCGAGGCTAAAATTCATCGAAATCTTTCTTCTGCCAGCTTGGTCGAACATGCGATCAGGCGTGGGGAAGGTGTTCTTGCGGCCAACGGCGCACTGATGTGCGATACCGGGGAGCGGACCGGACGCAGTCCAGGGGACAAGTTCCTTGAGGACACGCCGGGCATCCATGACTCCATCGACTGGGGCAAGGTCAATCAGCCGATGAGTCCGGAGAACTTCGCCGCACTCGAACAGCTGGCCATGGATCATCTTCGGAGCTGCGATGACCTCTATCGCTTCGACGGCTTGGCTGGGGCTGACGCGAAATATCAATTGAAAGTCTCGGTGGTCACCGAAGAAGCTTGGCACTCGCTCTTTGCGGCAACGCTCTTCATTAATGCCACCGAAGGCGAGCAGGACGGATTCGACCCGGACTGGGTCATCTACAACGCCTGCAATCTGAAAATCGACGACCCCGAAAAGTACGGTGTTAAGAATGGCCTTGCGGTCATCCAGAGCCTTGAACAGCGGAAGGTCATCATCATCGGGACCCGCTACGCCGGGGAGATGAAGAAGTCGATCTTCTACGCGATGAATCATGATCTGCCGGACATGAACGTCTTTCCGATGCACTGTTCCGCCAACGTCGATCATGAGGATCCCGAAAACGTGGCCGTGTTCTTCGGTCTCTCCGGAACCGGAAAAACGACGCTTTCCGCCGATCCTGCGAGGGATCTGGTCGGTGATGATGAGCACGGCTGGAGTAATGACGGCGTTTTCAACATCGAAGGCGGCTGCTACGCGAAGTGCATCAACCTCTCGAAGGAGGGCGAGCCGGAGATCTGGAACGCGATCCGATTCGGAAGCGTGCTGGAGAATGTGGTCCTCGACAGCGATCGGGTTCCTGACTACGACGACGGATCGAAGACTGAGAACACCCGGGTGACATACCCGGTGGATTTTATCGATCATGCCCGCCGACCCTCGATGGCGGGTCACCCAAAGAACGTGGTCTTTCTGACCGCCGACGCCTTTGGCGTGCTGCCTCCCGTCTCACGGTTAAGTCCTGAGCAGGCGATGTACTACTTCATCAATGGGTACACCTCGAAGCTTGCGGGAACCGAGGCCGGTGTGACCGAGCCACAACCGGGGTTCAGCCCGTGCTTCGGTGGCCCATTCCTGCCCCGGCCACCCATGGTCTATGCCGAGTGGCTCCAGAAGCGGATCGCGGAGCAGAACGCCAACGTCTGGCTTCTCAATACCGGTTGGACGGGCGGCCCCTATGGCACCGGAGCTCGGTTCAGCCTCAAGTGGACTCGAACCTTCGTGGATCGCATCCTCGACGGCAGTCTTTCGAACGTCGAAACGGTGACCCATCCGATCTTCGGCCTCGAAATGCCCGTCGCCGTCGATGGCGTGCCCAGCGAAGTTCTTGATCCCCGCAACACCTGGGCGGACCAGAACGCATACGACGTGATGGCTCGGAAACTCGCCGCGAGTTTTCGAGAGAATGACGCGAAATTTACGATCTCCGAGGCGGTCCGTGGTGCCGGTCCGACCGGCTGACCCCCAGCGACAACCACGCGAACCCGATGGGCCGGCCTTCTTTCGAGAGGTGCCGGCCTGTTCTTTGGCCGGGCCGCCCGTTGAATTTGTCGAATTGGGCGGCCAATTCGAGCCAGACGACCATCGTTGAATGGGGTGTTTGGCGGGTGGCCGATGGCGGATTCTGCTCGGGCTCCGGGGTAATTCACGGAATTCTTCGATCGACGGGCGTCGACGTGAATCGGGGGTGCGGGGGATTTTTTCGGTGGAAGCCGCCCGCCCACGCCGCAAAAGCCCTCTTTATCGGCAGTCGTGGCAGCGGATGGCGTTCCTCCCGAACGCCGGCACAAACTTTGCGCAAGATCCTTCCTCGCCGGGCTGAATTGGCGTGGTCGTTGGGCCGATGATTTGAGCAGCGACGCCTCGCAGGAAGCGGGAACGATCGCCAGCCAGGAACTTCGGACGCAACACCATGAGCAACGAACAGTTCAATCTTCTCGACAAAGATGTTCTCACCACCGGCGAGGTGGCGAAGATCTGCAACGTCGCCAGCCGTACAGTGAGTAAGTGGTTCGACTCCGGGCAGCTCAAGGGATATCGCATCCCTGGCTCCAAGGACCGTCGAATCCCGGTCGGCAACCTACTCACCTTTATGAGGGAACATCAAATCCCCATGGACGGCCTGATGAGCGGTCGCCCGCGAGTTCTGATCTGCGATCAGGATGAAGGCGTCATCGACACGCTGACTTCTGTGCTCGCCGAACAAACCAATTTCGACATCCACACCTGCGACAGCCTTTTCGCTGCCGGTATGGAGTGCGAACGGTTCCGTCCCCACGTCATGCTCTACGAGCTTGGCGTCTCCGACGACGACGGGCGTCAGCTCTGCAGCATGATCCGGGGCAACGAAGAGCTTCAGGTCACTCGAATTATCGCGATGAGCAGTCGAATTACCGACGGTCAGACCACGCAGCTCATGCAGTGTGGCTTTGACGGCGTACTTCGGAAGCCATTCACCGTTCGGCAGGTCATTGAGGCCGTCGAGTCGGCCCATGCCGTCGTCTATTGAGTCAATGATGGAACCGCGTCTCCCGCAGGTCGGGGATGCCTCGCATGGACGCGAGTACGCCCCGTCGAAGCCCTTGGGCTTTGACGGGGCGTGTTCCATTTTTGAGGATTAGGATCGCCGGGGCTGCTACGCTTGCGACCCATGCAAATTGCACTTGCCCAGTTCGACGCGGTGGTTGGAGACCTCGAGGGGAATGCCGCCGCCATCCGGTCCTCGGCGGCCGAGGCATCAGCCTGCGGGGCGGATCTGCTCGTACTCCCGGAGCTCTGTCTGCTCGGCTACCCGCCGCGGGATCTTCTTCTTCGAGACGAAGTGGTTCCTGCGTGCGAGCGATTGGTTGCGCAACTGGCCCGTGATCTGCCCTTGCCCACGCTGATCGGAACGCCCCGTCACCTCGATGACGGATCGGGTCGGATCGCCAATAGCATCGCACTTTGTCGTCACGGTCGCATCGAGGCGTGGCACGACAAGATCCTCCTTCCGACTTATGACGTCTTCGACGAGGCACGCTGGTTCCAACCGGGGGATCGGCCGCTGGTCTTCGATCTTCAGGCAGATGGGCGAGTCCATCGAGTCGGGGTCTTGATCTGTGAAGATCTTTGGCGCGGCGAGGACGTTGGAACCAGACGCTCGTACGACGTCGATCCGGTCGGGATGCTCGCCGACGCGGACTGCGATTTGATCGTGGGTCCGAGCGCCAGCCCGTTCGTCATCGGGAAGCATGATCGACATCGCTCGATCCTCATGGACGTCGCGCAACGTTGCAACGCGGTGGTGGCGACGGTGAACCAGTTCGGGGCCCATGATGATTTGGTCTTCGATGGCGGGTCAATGGTGATCTCGGCAGCCGGCCGGGTGGTCGGCGGACGAGCCCGATTCAACCCTGGAATATCAACGGTGACGATCGGTGAACCCGTGGCCGATCCTGATGAAACCAGCGCAGACCACGCCCTCTCCCCGGAAGCCGAACGCTTTGAAGCGATCCGCCTCGCGATCGCTGGTTACTGCGGGCGGACGGGGCACAAATCCGTCGTGCTTGGACTGTCGGGGGGCATTGATTCGGCGCTGGTGGCGGCCCTCGCGGTCGCGGCGTTAGGACCGAAAGCGGTCCTTGGGGTACTTCTGCCGAGCCGGTATTCCTCTGCAGGTTCGAGATCCGATGCCCTCGACCTCGGTACGCGACTGGGTATCCGGACCGAAGAAATATCCATCGAGTCGATGCATGCAATGGTCGCGGCAACGCTTGACCCGATTCTGCGAAAAGACGGGGCGGGCCTCGAAGGCGTGGCCGATGAGAACGTGCAAGCTCGCTCAAGGGGATTGCTCCTCATGGCGATCTCCAATAGTCGTGGCCACATGCTGCTTTCGACCAGTAACAAGAGCGAACTGGCGGTTGGTTACTCGACGCTCTACGGCGATATGTGTGGGGGCTACGCCCCGATCGGCGACCTCTACAAAACCGAGGTCTTCGAACTCTCGCGTTGGATGAACCGAGCGTACGCATCGATTGGTTTTGAGCGCCCGCCGATTCCGGAGTCGAGTATCGAAAAACCACCGTCGGCAGAACTTCGGCCCGATCAGCGTGATGATGACTCGCTTCCCGCCTACGAGGTTCTCGATGCCTATCTTCGGGCGAGAATCGATGAGCACCAGGCAGCGACGAAGGTTGGTCTGACACTTGGTCTGGAACCGGAACTGGTCGCCCGGATGGAGCGTCTGCTGGCGATCAGCGAATTCAAACGATATCAGGCCACCATCATTCCGAAACTCTCGCCCCGAACCTTTGGTCGCGGTCGCGAAATGCCGGTAGCGGCGAGATGGAACGAGGGGCCTCGCCAATCAGGCGATTGAGCCCCGGTGCTCCATCAAGCGGCCGTGGTCGTGTCAGCCAGTGAGTCCAGAGGCTTGTTGCTTGAGATTGATCCGGGCGGGGTTGATCTCGCGACCACCTCGGCGCCGAGATTTAATCTGGCGAGATTCCACCGAGAGAAAAGTGTCTTCTTCAACCAAGTATGCGGTGAGGTGGCCTCCACCGGCGCAGCCAGTGTCAACATTGACTGCGAAGGGTCGGTCGGCATCGCCAGTTCTGACCGGCGTCTCGACCGGCCGATGACCGCAGATGACGAGCCCGTCATGGCCGTCGTACTCCGCCCACCAAGGCGCCGCTCGGCCGGAGGGTTTGAGATGGATCTTGTCATGCGTGGTTGTGCCCGCGATGCCAGCTTCAGGACGAATTCCCGCGTGAACGATGGTGGCGACGCCGGCGTTGGCTTCGATTCGGTCAACGGTTTCGCCGAGGAGCTCCAGGGTGGCCGCGGTCAGACTCTCATTTTTGATCCGGGTGATCAGGGATCGATCAGCCTTGGAGGTCCGGGCCGTGGGGAAGCCCATGGAATGGCGGATCAACAACGCGAACGCTCGAAGATCCTGATTACCACAGACCGAGATGAGATTGATGCCTTCTCGTCGGAATTCGGCGATTGCTCGAATCACGCCACAGGGATCCGGTCCCTTCGTGAGAAGATCACCAGTCAGGATGATTCGAATCCCGGGCCGGGTCTCCTGGAGGACCTCGACGAGTTCGCGAAGCTCCTCGGAACAGCCGTGGACGTCGCCAATGACCGCAGATCTGATGTTTGCGATGTTCTCCACTCCATCTTCTTCGGCCCAACCACCGTTTTCGGTTCGATGAAATGGTGTGAATCATGTCGGAAAACAGCCCCCGCCGCGTTCTATATTGGTTCTCTCCTAGGATCACCTTCATGCCTATCCGACGCCTTGCACCAGCAGTTGTCAATCAGATCGCCGCCGGCGAAGTCGTCGAGCGCCCGGCGAGCGTCGTCAAGGAAGTGCTGGAGAACGCCTTCGACGCGGGCGCGACGCGAGTGGATATTGAGATCGCTGGTGGCGGTCGCGACCTCATCCGCATCGCGGACGACGGAGCGGGCATTCCCGTGGACGAACTGACCCTCGCCGTCGAGGCTCATGCCACCAGCAAGATCGTGTCGGCGGCCGATCTCGAAGGGGTGTTGACGATGGGATTTCGGGGTGAGGCCCTCGCGTCCATTGCCTCGGTCTCACGATTCTCGCTGGAAAGTCGAACCCAGGCTGACGACGCGGCTTGGCGGATTGAAGTTATCGATGGTGTGGTAGGGGCACCAGCGCCGATCGCCGGCCCGCCGGGGACTCGGGTTGAGGTTCGCAATCTTTTTTCCTCCGTGCCGGCACGACGGCGTTTTCTCAAGAGCGAGACGGCAGAGTCGGCTCGGATCGCCGAAGTTGTTCGTCTGCTGGCGCTGGCTCGACCGACGATTGGTTTTCGACTGGTCTCGAATGGAAGATGCCTGCTCGACCTTCCCGCCACCGACGATCCCCGTCGACGAATTGTTGGGGTGTTAGGCGAGGAACTCGACGGCCACTTGATCGAGGTCCGCGAAGAGATCGGTTCGCCTGCGGACGGGACGCTAACCAGCGTGTGGGGCTTGGTGGGTCTGCCGGAGACCGCTCGGCCCACCGCGAAGAACCAGCGGTTCATTCTCAATGGTCGTGCCATCGTCGATCGTTCGCTTTCCCACGCGCTCAAGGAAGGATTCCGTGGCTTGGTCGAGCCCGGTCGGCATCCTGTGGGCGTGTGTTATCTGGAGATGAACCCGGCGCGAGTCGACGTGAACGTTCATCCCGCGAAGACGGAAGTTCGATTCAGGGAGCCGCGGCCGTTACACGGTCTCGTGCGTCGGGCGGTCCAGGAGGCGTTGCAGAGGGCCGATCTGGTTCGAGACCTGAGCCTTGAAGTCAAAGTCGATCCCACCGTGGGTGAACCAACGGCGACCGAGCAATCCGGGGCCGCGGCTCGGGTGGATTCGGCGGGGTTGATCCCAGGACCCGGCGGCGATTTTCCCTCGGCGCCATTCTCCAATGCCGCATCACCATTCACCGGCGCATCGTTGGCTGGAAGACCACGATCCGCCCCGGGCGTCGATCTCGCTCGCCTTCGCGAAGCGGTGGCCGACGTCCCGCTGCCGGCCACGTCGTCGAACCCGGCAGAGACCCCTGGCGTGGAGGTCCTCCCGACGCTGGTGGGGAGCGATGCGGTGCTCCAGGTCCATCAGTCGTTCTTGGTGACTCAAGACGCGGAAGGATTGGTGATCATCGATCAACATGCCCTTCACGAACGCGTGATGTTCGAGAAGTTGCACGATCGATATGCCGCCGGCCCGCTTGAGAGTCAACGGCAACTCGTGCCGATCGTCTTCGACGCAGATCCTGCGTCGATCGCGGCGTTGGAATCGCTCGCGCCACTACTCGAACGCCTGGGTATCGATGCAACCGCGGCCGGTCCACGTGGGGTCGCGATTCATGGATTTCCCACGCTGCTGATCACGCGTCGGGTCGATCCTGGACCGTTCCTGTCGGAGCTTCTGGAACGCGCGGCGCAGGGTGAGATTGATCGGGATGATCACGAAGCCGCGTTGGCCGACGTACTCGATGTGATGAGTTGTAAAGCGGCGGTCAAGGCCGGCGATCGACTCGGTGAACGCGAGATTGCGGAGTTACTCGCGATGCGGGATCGGATTGATCGAGAGGGGAGCTGCCCACATGGACGGCCGACGCATCTGCGAATACCGATTGCGGAATTAGAGCGTCGATTCGGCCGCTCCCCCGGCTAACCCACGAGGTTCAGCCGCCGGAGACCGGGGGCAGGATGTCTAGTCGGTCACCACCGTCAAGTGAAGTCGTGGCGTTCACCAGGCAATCGTTACGGGCGAATGCGACCACATGACGAAAATCGGTGAGTCCGGGATGGGCCCGAATGGCATCTTCGAATGCATCCGCGACCGTCGATCCCTCGGGGATTTGCAGCGTCATGGCATCGTCGCCGACGATTTCGCGGAGTTGAGCATGAAAACTCAGGCTCACTTCAATATCGGGGAGCAGCGTTTGAGACTCGTTCATGGCTTTGATTCTCTCTGGATCGTGGGTGCTCCGCCAGCATCGTGATGGGGGAGAAAATCGACCATCCACCCCGCAGGCCGGTCGTGGTCTCCGGGATCGAGGCGGGCGAGCCCGTCGGTCCCGGCGAGATGAGGGAGATCACCAGATCCCTGCCAGGATGGAATGCGAACCGCGGGCTGTCCGTTGGCATCCATGACGATGGTGGCCGGGCGGAAGACGGGTCTTCGTGGATTGGGTCGAACCGCGTCGAGGAGGGGAAGTCGCCACCACCCGGGATTCGGATCGAGTCCGAGCGAGGCCCGAATCCAAGCCCGAACAAAAATCTGAGTGCAGGCGAAGGCGGACACTGGATTTCCGGGCAATCCGATGGCGATGGTCGTCGCATCGGGCGATCTCCAGAGCGAGAACGGTCGGCCCGGCTGCATGCGGACGCCTCGAATCAAGGTTGACCAACCCCGATCCATCCAATGCGCCGGTACAAGATCGAGCACGCCCGCGCTCACGCCTCCAACGGTGATCACCAGGTCGGCGGTTGCCGCGGCGGCATCAAGCGCCGTCGCAGTCGCGTGGACATCATCGGCGGCATGAGCGGGGGGTGACAGGACGGCACCGAAGGTGGTGCGATCCGTCAAGAGCGAGGCCAGAAGCGAACCGTTCGAATTGCGGATTCGAACC
>Ga0222662_1000257_pt1 | contig 48906 bp, 41 predicted proteins | sample AntAcemetagen600_FD_179821 | JGI IMG/M metagenome (GOLD analysis project Ga0222662, IMG submission 179821) | Saline water microbial communities from Ace Lake, Antarctica - #600 | ecosystem: Environmental > Aquatic > Non-marine Saline and Alkaline > Saline | place: Antarctica: Ace Lake... | reverse complement strand
CTCCGCTGGCGACGACGACGACTCCGCTGGCGACGACGACGACTCCGCTGGCGACGACGACGACTCCGCTGGCGACGACGACGACTCCGCCCGGTAGGCGATCGAGTTAGGGCCCGAGCCCTTCGCTGCCGAGCAGCGTCGGATCGAGGGCATCCCGGAGCGCGTCTCCCACGAAGTTGAACGCCATCACGATCAGCGCGATGGCCACGCCTGGGATGATCGACAGCCAGGGAGCTACCAGCAGGTAGCTGCGTCCTTGATGCAGCATCGCGCCCCACGACGGCGTCCCCGGAGGGACTCCGAGCCCGAGGAACGAGAGCCCGGCCTCCGCGAGGATCGCGCCAGCGAGCCCGAACGTCGCCTGCACCACCACAGGCGACAACACGTTGGGCAGGACCTCCCGAAGAGCGATCCGGATCTCCGTGAACCCACCCGCTCTCGCGGCGGTGACGTAGTCGGCTTCCCGCACCAGCAGGGTCTGGCCGCGCACCAGTCGCGCGTACCCCACCCAGCCGGAGACGCAGAGCGCCGCGATCACCAGCCCGACCGACGGGCGGGGCGCCACCGCAAGGATGGAGAGGGCCACCAGGAAGCCTGGGAAGGACTGGGCGACCTCCAGCAGGAGCATCACGACGCGGTCCACCCAGCCTCCCGCCATCCCCGCGAGAAGCCCGATGAGGGTGCCCAGGACGGAGGAGAACGCGACGACCGATACGCCGACCCGCAGTGAGAGGCCGGCGCCATGAGCGAGGAGCCCTGCGATGTCGCAGCCGTCGGCGTCCGTGCCGAGCAGGTGTTCCCAGGACGGACCGAGCAGCTCCGCCTCCAAATGGCAGTCGATTGCGGCGTCAGGCGCGAGGACGGGGGCAAGCAGCGCGGCGAGCACGATCGCGCCCAAGACCAGCAGCCCGACCCGCACCAGCGACCGCGCGAGAAGTCGGTCGAGGAGTGAACGCCTCATCGCAGGCGCACCCGCGGATCGAGGAACGCGTAGGCGATGTCCGTGGCCGTGTTCACGAGCAGCCAGATGGTTGCGAGCAGCAGAACCGCGCCTTGCATGACCGGCAGGTCCCGCGATCGCACGGCTTGCACGATCTCCCGGCCGATCCCCGGCCAGGCGAAGATCTCTTCGGTGATGACCGTGCCCGTCAGCAGCGCGCCGAGCTGCAGACCCAGGACCGTGACGATGGGGATCGACGCCGCGCGCAGCGCGTGACGAGCCACCACCTGTGTCTCTTTGAGGCCCTTGCTGCGCGCGGTCCGCACAAAGTCGGTCCCCAAGGTCTCCAGCACGGACGTCCGCGTGATTCGAGTGAGGATCGAGGCCATGCCTAGGCCCAAGGTGACCGCAGGCAGCACGATCGCGCCTGGAGCGTCCGCGCCCGACACCGGGAGCCAGCCAAGGCCAATGGCGAAGACGATGATCAGCAGGGGACCTAGCCAGAATGAGGGCAGGGAGATCCCGACCAGGGCGACCACCATGGACCCGTCATCGATCCACGTCCCTCGCTTCCGCGCCGCGAGGGTCCCCAGGGGAATGGCGATGAGCGCCGAGACGAGCAGGGCGGCGCCCGCGAGTCGGGCGGTGTGAGGCAGTCGCTCACCCAGCACCTCGATCACGGGCCGCCGGGTGTGCAGGGATGCGAGGTCGCCCGTCAGGAGCTCCCGATAGAAGCGCACGAACCGGGTCGGGAGGGGATCGTCGAGGTGGTAGGCCGCCCGGAGCTCAGACTTGCGCTCGGCGGTGGCGTGCTCGCCGATCATGAAGTCCACCGGATCGCCCGGCACGAGCTCTCCGAGCGCAAAGACCCCGGCGCTGACCGCGAGCAATAGGACCGGCAAGAGCGCGAGCCGCCCCAGGAGCCATCGGGTCACCGTGAGCCGTCCTTCGTCGTATGCACGAGCGCGCTGAGACCGCCGCCAGGCTCCATGGACCAGCCTCGTACGTTCGCGCCCCGGACGGTGACGTTGTGCTGGTACCAGAGGGGGACGAGCGGGAGGTCTCGGGCGGCCAGGTGTTGCACGGACCGATACAGGCTCGCCCGGATGGCCGGATCCAGTGTGCCGCGCCCCGCGTCGAGCAACGCGTCCATCGTCGGGTCGCTGTATCGCTCGCGGTTCGCTCCGTGGGGGGGCTGCGAGGCGCTGTGCATCACGAAGCTGTACCAATCGGGGTCGTTGATCCCGACTCCGCTGAGCGAGTAGAGGTCAAAGTTCCCCTGCTTGATGTCCGCGAAGAAGACTCCCCACTCGTTGGCTTGCAGCTCCATGTCGATCCCGACAGCCGCGAGATCACGAACGAGGATCCGGGCCACAGCGATCGCGGTCTCGTCCTGGGAGGTGCGGTACACGATCCGGAGCCGCGGAGCGCCGCCCTCGGGGGCCGGGAACCCCGCGGCGTCGAGCAGCGCTCGCGCGGCTTCGGGGTCGTAGCGCAAGGGGGCGACGTCGTCCGCATACGCCCAGGAGTCAGGGTGAAGGAACGACTCGGCGACCGTGGCGTAGCCCCGCAACTTGTGGGCGGTGATGGCTTCGCGGTTGATCGCCATCGCGACCGCTCGGCGGACCCGCACGTCATCCAACGGCGGTCGGGTCAGATTGAACGCCAGATACTTGACCAAGGTCGACTCCATCCGCTCGACCACCACCCCGTCTGCCTCGCCGAGGTGCTGCAGCACGTGGGGCGGCAAGTCGTTCTGGGTGATGTCGGCGGAGCCTCGGAGCAACTCGAGGGACCTCACCGTCGCGTCGGGCACGACCCGGAACCGGATCATCGGCGGCCCAACCGGACCCATGAACCAGTCCGAATTGCGCTTAAGCCTCAAGGTCGCACCCCTTTCGACCGAATCGAATACAAACGGCCCGCTCCCCGTCCAAACGGGGGCGCCGCTGTTGGTGCTCTCGCGGACCTCTCGCGCTGGCGCGATCCCTACGCTGGCCAACACTTGGAGAAACGGCGCGTGAGCTTGTCTCAACTCGAATCGCACCCCGGTCGTCCCGACCGCCTCGATCCGTGCGATCGGCTCCAGGAACAGCCGCTTTACGCTGCCCAGATCCGGATCGAGGATCGAACGGTAGGTGGACACCACGTCCGCCGGCGTCAGTGGCGTCCCGTCGGAGAAGCGCACGTCGCTCCGCAGGGCGATGAGCACGGACGTCGGCGTCTCGAAGGTGACGCTCTCGGCGAGGTGAGGCGCGAATCCTCCATCAGCAGTGGCGTGCACCAGCGGCGAGAACACGAGCTTCGCGATCTTGTCCGACCAAGCGTCGGGAGCGAAGCGCGGGTCGAGATTTGTTGGCCAGGCTCCGATCACGAAGACGAGCTCGTCCGCGGGGGCTTCGGACGAAGAGCACGACGAGCACCACAGCAGCGCCAAGAGCGGCAACGCGAGGTGGACTGCGGGGCGACAGAGGGGACTCATCGCGGTGATCGTAGACCCTCCCAGACACCGGCGAGCGGTCTCCGAATTGCCAACGGATGCCTACGACCTGCCCTGCCCCGATTGACTCGCCAATGGCTGGCGACGTACCTTTTTCGGTGCGGAGACGCTCTTGGGAGACGTGTGCCCGAAATTCGGGTGCCCTTTCAAGAGCATGGCCTTTGGTCCGGGTCGCCCAGCGACCGACACGGACAGCGGAGAAGTGGATGCTGAAGCAACTGCGACGATTCGGACTTTCAGCGTGGATCGTCACGCTTCTTTTGGCGGCGCCTGCGGTGGGCTGGGCCCAGGGCGAAGAGCCCGGCGTGGCACCGGCTGACGAGGCGGCCCCCGCGGACGAGGAGGCCACGGACGGTGATGGCGCCGAGGACGAGGATGCCGAGGACGAAGCCGCTGAAGAGCCTGCGGCTGCGGCTCCGGCCGCCGATGCGGATCCGGAGATCAGCATCTTTCGGGAGCTCAAGACCGTCGAGGCAGACGTCAACCAGCTCAAGGAGAAGGTCTTCCGGAGCAAGGCGCGCCTGCTCCTGCTCGAAGAAAAGGTGATTCGTGGCGTGGTGAGCGGGGCCAAGACCGTGATCCGGCACGTCAACAACCTGGGTCCGGCGTACGCGCTGGAGTCGGTGACCTACTACTTCGACGGCAACCCGATCTACCAGGCGACCGAGGTCGGCTCGAACGGCGAGCTGAGCAAGACCAAGAAGGCGGAGATCTTCGAGGCGAACATTCCTCCGGGCAACCACACCCTGAGCGCCACCGGCGTCATCAAGGGGCGCGGAGCCGGTCTGTTTGAGTACCTCTCGGACTACAGCTTCCAGTTTTCAGCGTCGTACTCGTTCGTCGCCCCCGATGGACAAACCAGTCGAATCGACGCGGTGATGTTCAAGAAGGGCGGCCCGATGGCCGACTACGTAGAGGGACCGACGGTCGAGTTCCGGGTCCGACCGACGAAGGGCGTGGCCAAGGGCGGCGACGAGTCGGAAGTCTCCGAGGGTAGCGAGTAGGTGGGAACCACCCACACAGACGGGCGATCCATGCGCACAGGTGCCTCCATCATTGCGGGACTGCTGATGCTTGCATCGGCGAACCCTGCGTTCGCACAGCGTCGCTCCGATCTCGACAACGATCTTTCGCTCGTCGAGACCGAGGTCGGCGGTCTGGAGCGCCGGTTTGCTGGCCTCCAGAGCGAGGTGTCCGAAGGGGCGCTCTCGCGCAGTCCGCGCCTCATCTCAGAGCGGTACGATGAGGCGCTGTACGCGTTCGTCGTCGAAGACCATGAGCGCTGCGCCCTGTACTTCTACTCGCTCATCGAGAACGAAGATCTCAAGGGAGACCCGCGGCTGCCGCGGGCCGAGTGGAACCTCGCCCAGTGTCTGTTCTTGGACGACAACCTGCTGCCCGCCCAGGCGCGCTTCAAGGACATCGTGGACCAGGGAACGAGCCACGAGTACTACGGAGACTCCCAGCTCAAGCTGATCGAGATCTACGGCCGCACGGGCAACGTCTCGCTGTTCAACCAGTACTACAACACGTTCGTCCGGGGCTCTCAGGACGGCAGCCCGACCTCGCTGCGCATTCGCTACGAGATGGGCAAGACGCTCTTTTTCCAGGGCAAGCTCCCCGAGGCACAGGCGATCTTCGCGGCGTTCCCGGTGGGGTCGACCTACACGCCACAGGCGCACTACTTCTCCGCGGCGATCCTGGTGCAGGAAGGCCGCGCCGCCCAGGAGGCTGGGGACGAGGATCTCTCCAGCCAGAAGTACCGCCAGGCGCTGGTTGGGTTCAAGGAGACGCTCGGCTACCCGCGCACCACCGAGGAGCACGATCGGGTCAAGGACCTGTGCCACCTGGCGATCGCGCGTCTCCACTACGAGCGCATCGAGGTGCCCGAAGCGATCACCGCCTACGCCAAGGTTGGGGCTGGCTCGCTGTACTACGCCGACGCGCTCTACGAGCGAATCTGGGCGAACATCGAGTCCGCCACCCAGGAACAGGTCCCGCTGCGGCGAGAGCAGCGGTATGGATCCGCGCTCGACTCGATCCGGATCTTCAACCTGTCGTTCCCCAACGACGTCCGGGAGCCTGCGCTGCGGCTCCTCGACGCGCACGTCCGCGTGAAGATGGAGAGCTACGAGGAGGCGATCGAGCACTACGGGGACGCCTCGGCTCACTTCGAGGAGATCAAGAAGACCGTCGGGGCCATCGTGTCGTCCGGCGCGGACCCGATGCTGTACTTCAACCAGCTGGTGGACCGAGAGAACTTCGTAGCTGAGGCCGACATGACCGTGCCTGCCGCTGCCGTACGGAAGGCGAAGCAGGACGAGCGCGTCACCGAAGCGGTGCGCGTGTCCGGTGACCTGTACCGCCAGCAGGACGACATCGACGACGCAGACGAGCTGCTCGACTTGCTCGAGCGCGCCCTGGCCGAGAGCGCGAGCCGCGACCTCCTTCAGGTCTACCGACTGCACCGTCAGGCCGTCGCATCCACCGACGCCGCTGGCGTCCTGCTGCGCCAGAGGCTGGTCGATGTCGAGATCCGCTGGATGGAGGAGAACCTGCCGGCTTCGGCTCAAGCGGACGTCGCGAAGGTCCGCGCGGGCGGAAACGCCGCCTCGTCGCTCGCCGACGCACAGCGCACAATCCGAGAGCGCGTCGAAGTCCTCGACCTGCAAGCCCAGGCGGTGGGGACGCGTCTATACAACGTCGAGCTCGTCGCCCGAGACATTCAGGACCGCCTGCTCGCAGTCGAGCAGTATCTGGTGGGAGCGAGGGCGCGCGGCGAACGGACCCGCGAGCAGGAGATGGATGTGCGCACCGACATCCAGACGGAGCGAATCGAGCTGAAGCAAGCGCTGGACGATCTGAACGAGCTCCGCAAGCGCCTCTCGCCCCGCGTACTCACGGGCTCGCTACTCATCCGGGCAAACGAGACGATGCGTGGCCAGCAGAGCGATGCGCTGGTGGAGCTTCGGCGCAAAGAGGCGAGCCTCGCCGCGCTTCGGCGGACTGCTGGCAGCAGTGGCTTTCTGGGCAAGGTGGACACCCTGCGGGCACGACTGGTCTCGCTCAACGGTTCGTCGGACAGCCTCAAGAGCCGTCTCGACGACGCGGAGGCCACCGAGGTCATGACAATCAAGAGTGAGGTGGCCCGGCAGCGGGGCACGGTCACGAGTCTCGAGACCGAGGGTGAGACCATCGCAGTGGACAACACCCGCGTCTCCGGCCGGATCGGCAAGGACGCCTTCCGCAACGTTGTGGACTTCTACGAAGACATGCTGACCCGCGCCGACATGGGCGTCGCAGATGTCTACTGGTACCGCAAGGAGTCGCTCAGTCAGGAGAAGCGCCAGCTCGCTCGCGAGAGCAACCAGCGGCTGCGCATCCTGCAGGACGCGTTCAGTGACGTGCTGGAGACGGAGGAATGAGCATGCTTTCCCTGATGCGGAGCCTGCTCCTCTTGCTCCTGGTCGCGCCTGCTGGCGTGTTCGCTCAAGCCGCCGAGGACCCGGCTCCGGCGGGCGAGGGCCCAGTCGTTCTCGAGGCGTGCGAGGAAGACGAAGAGCCGGAGGCACTTCCCGAAGACGAGCCCGAGACCGACCTCGTCGGCCAGGAGGCTGTGCCCGACGCAGACAGCGAAGGAGACGGGAGCGAGGCCGCGAGCGACAGCGAACTCGACCTCTTCCGCGCGACCCACGAGCGATACAACCTACGGGTCGCTGAGTTTGCTGGGGAAGTCTCCAAGATCATCTTGCGCCAGTACGACACCGAGGTCACCGAGCTCCGCGAGGGATACCGGCGTCTGGTGGACAAGGCGGACATCGAGGAGCGACTGCTTCGCCAGAAGGCGATCAAGGCCCACGAGAAGTTCGTCAATGATCACAAGGACTCGGCGTACACCGCCCGCCGGATGTTCCGGCTGGCTGAGCTGTATTTCGAGAATGCCGATGAGCAGTTCCTCGTGGACAACGAGGAGTACGACGAGCTCGCGGACCTCTTCGACCAGGGGAAGCTCGAGTACCTCCCCGAGCCGCCCGAGAAGGACTACCGCAAGTCGATCGCGCTCTACAAGCGCATCATCCGCGACTTCCCCGACTACGGGGATCTGGGCGCCGTGTACTACATGCTCGGGTACACGTACTCGGACGAGGCGAGCCGCAATGAGGACCCGGAGAGGGCCCGCGAGACCTACCAGGCCCTCGTAGACAACGTCCCCGATTCGTCGTATCGCGCCCAGGCGTTCTTCCGCCTCGCGGACATCTACTTCGAGGAGAACCAGCTCGACCAGGCGCTCTTCCACTACGAGAAGATCCTCGGCGAGTACGAAGCGCGACGGCAGCGAGAGAACGAAGACGATTGGGAGGGCACGGACCAGCGCCTCTACGAGCTCGCGCTCTACAAGGTGGCCTGGGCGTACTACAAGATCGACGACCTCGAGGTGGCCGTGGATCAGTTCACGCAGCTGATCACCTGGGCGGAGAAGCGAGAGGCCCGCACGGGCAAGGAAGCCGACTTGAAGCCTGAGGCGGTTCGCTACCTGGCGATTTCACTGGCGGACCTCTCTCAGGAGAACAACTCGTTCGGTCTGTTTGAGGAGACGGCCCAGACGCCCATGAAGTACTCGATGGACAAGCTCGACGAGCTTGGCTCCGAGCGCCGCTGGACGTTCGAGGTACTCAAGCAGGTCGCAGGCGTGCTGGTGGAGCAGGCCCGGTTCGAGGACGCCATCGACGCCTACGAGAGGCTCCAGGCCCGCTACCCGCTGGCACCTGAGGGACCGGAGTTCCAGAACACCGTGGTGGTGCTCTACCAGAACCTCCCGCTGCCGGATCCCGATGGGGCGGCTGACGCTCGCGTGGCGCTGACGAACATGTACGGCCTCGACGGCAAGTGGTTCGAGGTGAACAAGAACAACAAGGAGGCGATCTCTTCGGCGACGCAGTACATCCTTCAGTCGCTCCAGTGGGTTGCGTACAGCTACCACGACAAGGCAAACACCACCGGCGCACCTGAGGACTACCTCGCGGCGGCGGAGAAGTACGAGGAGTACCTCGAACGCTACCCATTCGCTGGCAACGCCTATGAGCTCAACTTCTACCTCGCCGAGACCTACTTCGGCGCGGAGCGCTGGGCGCAGGCGATCGAGCAGTACGAGCGGCTCTTCGGCTACCCAGAGGATGAGTACCGCAAGGAAGCGATCGCCGGAATCGCCTACGCGTCGAACTACCTGTGGAAAGAGCGGGAAGGGGACATCACGACTCGCCCCGAGGCCCTCGCGGTCATCAAGCCGCCCCTTGGCGAGCGCATCGAGTACCGCCGGCTGGAGCTCTCGCAGGTAGCCAACACCTACGTGGCTGCGGTGCGACGCCTTCAGGAGGCCGATCCCCAGCACCCAGATATGTCGGTCTTTCTGTACGACATCGGGCAGATCTACTTCTTCGGCAACCAGCTTCCCGAGGCCCGCCGGGTCTACGAAGAGATCATCGCCGCCTATCCCGAGAGCGCATTCGCATCCTCCGCCGCGGGGCAGATCGTCGACTCGTACCTGTACACGGGTCAGCTGACCCGGATGCGCGCAGCAGCGTCGCGCTTCGCGGGGATGAACCTCGGTGGTGGCGGTGAACTCGCAGTGGCGCAGTTCGAGGCCTTCACCGACCTGGAGAAGAAGGGCCTCTTCAAGGAAGGCGAGCTCGCCTACAACGAGGAGCGCTTCAAGTGCGCCGTGGAGGCGTTTGAGGCCTACTACGACCGCTACGCGAGCGACGCGTCGACCGACGACCCGGAGAACATCGACCTGGTGCTCTACAACGTGGCGCAGGCGTACAGCAAGCTGGGCAACACCACCCGGAGCAACGACTACTACGAGAAGCTCCTCGCGGAGTTCCCGGAGTCGGAGCAGGCGCCCGCCACGTTCTGGAAGATGGCGTCGAACTACGAGCGCATCCTCGAGCTTGAGAAGGCGGTCAAGTACTACGAGGAGGTCGCGGTGTACCACCCCGACCACGAGGACACGCCCAACGCGATCTTCAACGCGGCGTTCCTCAAGATCGGCCTCGGTCGGTTCCGCGAAGCAGCGACCAGCTACCGGGACTACCACGCTCGATATCCCGATCTGCCGGACGCCAAGGACGTGCTCTACCGCTCCGCGGAGCTGTTTGAGAGCGCCAACGATCGTCAGTCGGCGGTGCGGGCGTACGAGGCCTGGCTCGACAAGTACGGCGCCGACGATGCTGATCTCTGGATGGAGACTCAGGAGAAGCTGGCGGAATACTCGGACGAGGCTGGCAAGCCCCGAGACGCCGCGCAGCGGAGGGCCGCGATCACCGAGTCGTACGCTGCGCTGCGTGAGCAGCTGCAGGGCGTCGGCATCCAGATCGCCGCGGAACTGCACATTCAGCCAATCATCGCCGAGTACGACGAGTACAAGGAGCTGGTGTTCACCGGCACGATCGAGAAGGACCGTGACATCTTGACCCGCAAGGCCGAGTGGAACGTCTCGCTGGCGAAGGCCTTCGACGACATGGTCCTCGAGTACCCAGACTTCGAGTACCAGAGCAAGGCGCTCTACTACAAGGGCTTGACCTTCAAGGCGCACGCCGAGTCCTGGCTCCAGGCCCCAATCCCGCGCGAGGTCGAAGACAACCCCGATCTCTTTGAGGTCTATGTCGAGCAGCTGCAGAAGCAGGCCTCACCCCTCGAGAACAAGGCGATCGAGTCGTTCAAGGCGGTCGTGGACTTCGCGAAGAACAAGAAGCGCCACAACCCGTGGGTGGACGAGGCCCTCAAGGAGCTCAACCGCATCGACGAGAACACCTACCCAGTGTTCAAGCCGGAAGAGAGCACGGTGATCGAGTCCGACACCCAGGATGTGCCGGCGCCGATCGAGGCGGCGACAGTCGGTGCGGTGTACTGGATGCTCCAGCAGCCGCTGTACGCTGGAACGGAGGTGGCGCGATGAGGACTCCCTCTCTGCTGGTGCTTGCAGCGCTCGGCGCGCTCGGGCTCGGAGCCGATGGTTGCCCTGCAGGCGTGGCGACGACCACCTCTGGCAACGCGACCGCAGCAACGCCCGCGGAACCGACCCCGGCCGCGACGCCGACGGGTACGGCGTTGGCGTACGAGCTGATGGCGGACGGGCGATACAAGAACACCGACGGTCGGATGCAGGCCCTCGACGGTGCTGGCAACCCCATGTTCGATGCCGCCGGCGAGCCGATGTGGGAGCCGCCACCCGAGGAGCAGGCCCAGCAGCTCTTCGAGGAGGCGGTCGCTCTCCAGCAGGGGATCGCGGGCCAGGCACCGAACGAGGTCGCCGCGTTGGCACGTCTGAGCAAGGCCGTGCAGCTCGTGCCTGAGTTCTCGGAGGCCTGGTACAACCTGGGTCGCCTGCAGCTCAAGATGAACAACCTCCCCGACGCCAAGGTCTCCTTGAAGCGGGCGAAGGACCTCAACCCCGAGCACGCCCCCTCGTACCTCGGACTGGGCCTCGCGATGGAGCGCGGAGGGGAGTACGCCGGTGCTCAGCGAACCTTCGAGCTTGGGCTGCAGAAGGAGAACGAGAACGTCGAGTTGCTCAACGGAGTGGCTCGCATCTTGCGCAAGCTCGGCAAGACGCAGATGGCGATCGACCGCGCCAAGGCGATCCTGCGGGTGAACAGCAACAGCCTGGACGCCTACAACACGCTGGGGCTCTGCTACTTGGACCTCGGCGAGCTCGAACTGGCCCGTTTCGTCTTTCTCAAGGCCGAAGCGTCGGTGCCCGGTGGGGCGGAGAGCGCATCGATCCAGGCGAACATGGGGCTCGTGTTCTTCCGCATGGATAAGGAGTACGCAGCCGAGGAGCGTTTCAACGCTGCTCGCGCGCTGGATCCGGACCACGTGGGTGCGATGGTGAACCTCGCCTACGTGAAGCTGAAGAACTACGACTTCGAGGGAGCCCGTGCGCTTCTGGAGCAGGCCCACCGGACCGTCCCCGGCAGCGACGCAATCAAGCTCGACCTCGCAGTGAGCTACCGCGGGACCGGCGATGTCGAAGGCGCGCGCCGCCTCTACGAGGAGGTCATGAGCGGCCCCAGCGAGCACCGCCTGTCCGCGATGCTGAACCTGGGGATCCTGCAAGCGGATTTCGACAAGGACTATTCGACCGCGCTGACGACCTACAACAAGTACAAAGCCGAGCGCCTGAAGGATGGGGGAACGATCGCGGACGACGATCCGATCCACGAGTACATCACCGAGGCGGATCGCGCGAAGGGCCGCGAGCAGAAGCGGCTGGAGCGCGAGGCGAAGAAGCGGGCGCGCGAAGAGGCGAAGGCCGCGAAAGCCGCGGAAGCTCAAAACTCGGGAACCCAAAGCGGCGTTGAAGGTCAGTAGTGACGGCACACTGGCTTGCGGCGGCGAGTGCCTCTTACCTATAATCGCAACGGCCAGATTTATACCCAATGAAATCAACGACTTACAGCTCTTCGAACTTCCTTCGCGTCATCGTGGGCCTCCTTCTTGGCTTGCTGGTGCTCCCTGTGTACCCTGCGGACGCAGATGCGCAGGCGCGTCGAAAGAAGATCACCTTCGGTGAAGAGGAAGCCGACGTCGTTGAGGGCTATGTACATAAGCCCGAAGTCGGCTACATCATCACCCGGCAGGAGCAAGAAGATCTCGAGACGCTCCAGCTGAAAGAGAGCTTCATCCCCAAGATCGTGAAGTCGGTGGAGAAGGCCCCTTTTTAGGGACCCCCCCAGCGCCCCAGTAGTAAGAACAAAGAGAATTCCGAGTCCGTGAGAGTGAACCTCGCGGTCTCAATGCGTCGGCACTGCCACGCACCCCATCGGAGGTCCTGAGAGATGTCATTCGTCCTGAACTTCTTCCGCGAAGGCGGACCCTTCATGTACGTCATTCTCGTGGTCTCGGTGATCGCTATGGCGACCGTCATCGAGCGCGGGTACATGATTCTGTTCCGTTACAACCTGAACGGCGCAGCGTTCATGGCCCAGGTCCAAAAGCTGATCATGGCCAACAACATCGACCGCGCCATCAAGCTGTGCAACGCGGAGAGCAACGCGGCCCTGACCAAGGTGCTCAAGGCCGGTCTGACCCGCGCCAACCGACGCACCGAGGACATCACGACGGCCGTCGAAGAGGCGACCCTCGAGGTCGTTCCGATGCTTCAGAAGCGCACGTCCTACCTGGGCATGTGGGCCAACGTCGCCACCCTGACCGGCTTGCTCGGAACCATCTCCGGTCTCGTGCAGGCGTTCAAGGCGGTGGGCGCGGCGTCACCTGAGACCAAGTCCGCGATGCTCGCATCCGGCATCTCGGTCGCGATGTACACCACGGCATTTGGCCTGGTCGTCGCCATCCCGGTGATGATCTGCCACTCGGTCCTTGAGAACCGTACGAAGAACCTCGTCGACGAGATTGACCAGTACAGCGTCAAGCTCATCAACCTCCTGGCTGCCCGCAACCGCGGCGCGCTCAAGGAGGAAGGCGCGGCCTCCTAAGGCTGCGACCGACCTTCTTCCGGGAACCTCCGGGGTGGGCGCCTGTCGAACACAGGGGCCCACCCGACCTACAGCGGAGAATCGATGAGCTACAAGCCATCAGACCGTCGCCGATCAGGCGGTAAGACAGAGGACATCGAGCTGAACCTGCTGCCGTTCATGAACCTCATGACGCTGCTGATTCCGTTCCTTCTCGCCTCTGCTCAGTTCGTCACGCTCGCCGTGATTGACTCGTCGCTGCCCGCCATCGGCGCGCCGCAGACGACGACCGAGAAGAAGGACGACAAGCCTCCCCTGAACCTCACCGTCGGGATCACCGGCGAGGGTTTCACGGTGGCAGGGTCTGCCGCGGTCCTGGGCGGCGGTGAGGGTGGCCCGGCCGCCGTCGCCGAGAAGTCCAGCGCGCCCACGGTGGGCATGACTTCAGACGATGGGTACTGCCGACAGTCCCAGTGCGGCGGCGATCCCAGCTGCCAGCATGAGACCCCCTGTCACGACTACAAGGCTCTCAAGGAGCTTGTCGTGCAGGTCAAGGACGAATACCCCGACGAGATGAACGTGATCATCGCGCCGAACGCGGACATTCCGTATCACATCCTGGTGGGTGTGATGGACTCGACGCGCGACCACAAGCCTGAGGGCGCCTCCGAGCGTGAGGTCCTCTTCCCCAACGTCGTCATCGCTGGCGGCGCGAAGTAGCCGGGCTGAGGAGAACAGACGATGGCCAAGCGCAGAACTCCAGTCCCGGAAGCGAAGCTGAACATCACCTCTTTGATGGACATCATGACCATCATCCTGGTGTTCCTTCTCAAGAGCTATTCCACCGAAGACATCATGATCGCTCCGTCGGATGACCTCCGACTGCCGAGCTCTTCGTCCCAGAAGCCGCCTGAGTTGGCGGTCAACGCGGTCGTGAGCAAGGTGAACATCACGGTGGACGGGGTGAAGGTCGTTGACGTCACAGGCGGGCTCGTCGGTGACGAGTACAAGCGTGGAACCCTGATCTCCCCTCTGTTTGATACGCTCAAGGAGAAGGCGGATGAGGCGAAAGCGCTGGCGGAGCGAAACCCTGCGAACCAGTTCAAGGGTCGAATTCTGCTTCAGTGTGACCGCGATGTGCCGTTCAGTCTCGTACGAGAGGTGATGTACACGGCGGGGCAGGCTCAGTTCGCAGAGTTCAAGTTCGTCGTCTACAAGGGCGGCAACTAGCCCGATGATTGAGTTGGTGGTCGAACAGAGACCCGTGCCGGAAGAGAACCCGAGTCGCCGTAACGGTGGGCCGGGGCTCAGCGAGAGGATCTGAATGGGCGCGCAGCAAGCGCAGAGAACTCGGCGAAACGCAGGGGCAAGTCGCTCCACGCAGAGCCGTGCTCCGCAGCCAAAGATTCTCCGTCTCGGCATTATCCACTCGGGACGGATCGTTGAAGAACGCCTGATCCCTGCGGGTCAATCGGTGACCGTTGGCGCGCACCCCCGGTGCACCGTCGTGGTCTCCGAAGCGAAGCTGCCCGCACGGCGCTTCGAGGTGTTCTCCTCACGGTCCGACGGGTACGCCCTGCAGTTCACCGGTGAGATGCACGGCAAGGTCGCGGTTGGCGACAAGGTCGTCACCCTCGCTTCGCTCGCCCAGAAGGGCACAGCGAAGAAGAAGGGTGGGTGGTTTGAGCTTCCCCTCGAGGCTGGCAACCGCGGCAAGGTCTACGTCGGCGAGTACACCTTCCTCTTTCAGTTCGTGGCCCCTCCCCCGCAGCCAATGCGCGGTCGGGCCGGCGACTTCCGCGCCTTCCGGTGGGAAGACGTGGACTGGCTGTTCCTCGCGATCGTGTTGTTCTCAGCGTTGCTGCACACCGCAGTCGTGATCTGGATCGAATCGCAGCCCCCTCCGAAGAAGGTACGTCTCGAAGATCTCCCCGATCGGTTCGTGCGGATGCTCTTGCCCCCCGAGGAGGAGCCGCAGCCGGCCGAAGAGGTGACGGACGGCAAGTCTGACGAAGTGGTCGAGAAGAAGGAGGAGGAGGCGACTCCTGCTCCAGTCGAGGAGCCCCCTGACGAGCCCGCTGGCGCGGAGCCTGAGGAGCCCGCGGAGTCGGCCGAAGAGAAGCGCGCACGCCTCGAGGACGAAGCATCGAGCAAGGGTCTGTTGGCTCTCATCGGTACGGCCGGCGCGTCTTCTCGCGAAGGTGCCGTGGCCGACCTGTTGTCCGACGGCAGTGGCTTGGCGGATGACGTCGGTGAGGCCCTCGCCAACAGCTCCGGGGTCGTGATCGGTCGCCGCGATGTGGACCAGGCAGGTCTGCGAGGCGGCGGTGGCGGCGAAGGTGCTGCGGGGATCGGCGATCTCGGTGGAGCCGGCGGTGGCAAGGGCGGCGAGGTGGTCAAGGAGGCGAAGGCACCAAAGGCGGTCCTCGAGACTGGCGCGGTCGACCTCGGTTCGAGCGAAGACTCCGCCTCGGTGCGGTCGACGATGAAGCGCTACAACGCGCGGATCCGGGCCTGCTACGAGAAAGAGTTGAAGTCGAACCCCGACCTCGGAGGCAAGGTGACCGCGTACTGGGTCATCACGACCAGCGGCGCCCCGAGCGACGTCGAGGTGATTGGGAACTCCACGGGCAACGCCGGTCTCGGTAGCTGCATCGTGCGAGAGATCAAGCGGATCAAGTTCCCGGCCCCCGAAGACGACATCGAGGTCGATGGATACAACTGGGTGTTCTCCTCCCAGTAGTCGAGACCGGGCAGACGGATGCCCGGGCCAGCTCCGACAAGCAGACCTTTCTTAGTGCAGTGGACCCCACAGGATGGGGGCTGACCGTCGCTCGCATTGCCACCCCGTTGACAAGCGCACCCCGGGCGACGGATAATAAACGCTGTCCCCGACTGTGAGGAGAATCGAATGCGACCCCAATTAGGTCGATTGTTGACCCTGGTGCTGCTCGGCAGCGCGCTATCGACGGGAGTTGCCTACGCGGCAAACTCCGGTGTTGAGAACGCGGCGACGCCGCTCAAGTCGACGATCACGCAGGCTCTCGCGAGCGTGCAGTCAAAGATCGATTCGTCCGCTGACCCGACGAAGCTCAATTGCTTGAACACTGAGAAGGCAAACCTTGAGACGTACCTGACGGATGCCAAGGGCATCGAGGGCGGGATCCAGGCTGCTATCGACGGTGAAAACCTCGATGCGGTAGAGGACAAGGGCAAGCAGGTCGAGGCGCTGCAGTCGAATGTGGACTCTGCGATCGAGCGGGCGAATGGCTGCAAGGGCGCTACCGACCTGTCTGATGGAACGACGATGTCCATCACGGTGCAGGGTGGCGACACCAGCGACGAGGGTGATGGGAACTTTGGCGCGTCGCCGTCTGGCACGACGCGAACCGATGAAGCATCCGGAGACAATTGATCTCTCTTCGGGCTGCGGCTTGATCCTCACCGTCGAATGGTGAATAACGTGCCGCGGTCGGGTTCACTCCCAGGGACCGGGAGTGTATTGAGACAATGATAGTGGTGGCTGGCGAAAGCGGAGTGTTGAAGCGGTGAAGCAACGAGCGCTCCTACAACGGTGCGCCTGGGCAATGGGATTGGCAGTCGCCATCCTGTGGACTAGGCCGGCCGTCTCCGCGGAGAGCGGCCTGCCTCTTGGCCCCCTTGTGGCCAAGCCTGGCGTGACCGTATCGGCGTTGTTTGACACCAACGTCTACCGCGATGCCGTCAACCCTGAGCCCGACTTCGGGCTGTCGGTGAAGCCCTACTTTGGGCTCGTCTATCCCGGTGAAGACTTCGAGTTCAAGCTCGACGCCTACTACCGATTCTTTACCTACTTCAACCTCGGCGGTCGGAACCACAACGTGTTCCGGCGGGTGACCGACTTTGGGGTAGGCGCCTCGATCAACGCTGGCAAGCGGGCGAAGGTCGGATTCTCGACGAGCCCGGAGCTGTACAACGCTCCGGCGACCCGTGGCTTCGGCGATGGTACCGAGCAGAACATCGGCGCGAACGTGCCCATCACGTTGCACTTCCGCCCAACCCGCGCGTTCCAGATCAACGTCGGAGCCCGCTGGAACTGGAACCGGGCGTACTTCTCGCCGGTCCTCGTCACGCTGACCCCGATCCAGCTGGGCAACCGCCACGAGATCGCGGGCGGTGTGGGCGTGGACTGGAAGTTCTTCCCTCGCAGCCATCTGCTGTTTGATGGCGAGTTCGGCCGGGTCCTTTGGGGCCGGGTTGATCCAGGCCAGAACGCCTCTGGCCCTCAGGACCCCGCCTGGTTCTGGCGAGTCTGGTTCGGGCTCAAGGGTGACATCACCCGCAAGCTGTCGCTGCTCGCGATGGTCGGCTACGGCAACGTCCACTTCGCTCCTACCTCGGGTACGCCGACACTGACCGGTCCCGCTGGGATCTTGGGCAAGGTGGAGTTCGCTGTCCGGCCCGTGACCACCCAGCGGATCGCCATCGGCTTCGTGCGTGACTACGCATTCGCCTACTACGCAAGCCGCATCGAGAACACCCAGGCGTACTTCAAGTACCAGGGGCTCTTCTTCCAGCGGGTCACTGCCAGCGTCGATTTCTCCTGGAACTTCCGAAACCTCGTCGGACACGTGACTCGAAATGAGCACCAGTGGACTGCGGGCGTTGGAGTCTCGGTGATGGCAGCGGAGTTCTTCCACGTGGACGTGGGATACCGCTTCAGCGCGGTGAACCCGTCGAGCACGGATGTTGGCGAGTACATCGACAACACGATCACCCTCGGCTTCACGCTGGGGTTCAAGTAGCCCCAACAGACCGCGGCTGACGTGAGCTCCCCGGGGCACTCGTCTCGAACAGCGCTGGTCACCGGCGGCGCGGGCTTCATCGGACATCGGCTGGTTGGCTCCTTGCTCGCAGCAGGGTGGCGAGTCGTCGCACTGGACGACCTCTCTTCAGGTCGCCGAGACGCCGTCCCGGTTCGTCCTGATGTGACCTTCGTGGAGGGTTCGATTCTGGAGGCCTCCGTGCTTCGGGAGGCGCTTGTCGGGGTGGACTCTGTGTTCCACCTCGCCGCGCGGGTCTCGGTCCTCGAGAGCCTGCGCAACCCCGCGCAAACCCACCGCGTCAATGTCGTGGGGACGCGGGCGGTGATCGAGGCGGCCCGTGTTGCCGGGGTCCGGGCAGTGGTCTTCACCTCGTCCTGCGCGTTGTACGGGGACTCCGCCGAGATGCCGGTGAGTGAGTCGTCAGCGCCAGGCCCGCTGTCGCCCTACGCGGACTCAAAGCTGCACGCAGAGCGGATCGGCTACGCGCAGCGCGAGGCCGGCACCGGGTTTGCGGCGCTTCGGCTCTTCAACGTGTACGGGCCGGGGCAGGACACCGGAGGGGGCTACGCCGCTGTCATTGCCGCGTTTGGGCGCGCAGCCGCCGGCGGAGTCGGGCCGACGATCTTCGGTGACGGCCTGCAGACCCGTGACTTCGTGCACGTGGACGACGTCGTCGCGGCGCTGATCTGCGCGGCCGAGTACGTCGGAGCTCATGGGTCCGCGGGGCCGTTCAACGTAGGCACGGGCCGCGCCGTGACCTTGCTGGAGCTGTGGCGCGCTGTGGCGCGGGTGACCGGCTCCGATGCCTCTCCTGCCCATCGGCCCCGACGGCCCGGAGAGATCGTCTACAGCTGCGCAGATGTCACCGCGATCGAGCAGGAACTCGGTTGGACTGCCACGATGGGGCTCTTCGACGGACTGCGTACGACCTTGTGTCCGCGGTCACCGGCAGGCGGAGACCCAGGGGGCGTGGAGGCCGAATGAGCGGGCACTTTGTCCATGAGACTTCGTGGGTGGATGACGGGGTGGTGATCGGCGACGGAACGAAGATCTGGTTCTTCTGCCACGTGCAGAGGGGCTCGACCCTCGGCGAGCGATGCATCCTCGGGCAGAACGTGAACATCGACGGGAACGTCACCATCGGCAACGGGGTGAAGATCCAGAACAACGTCTCGGTCTACAAGGGCGTGCAGATCGAGGACGACGTCTTTCTCGGGCCCAGCTGCGTCTTTACGAACGTCATCAATCCGCGGGCGTTCGTCGAACGAAAGACCGAGTTCCTGGCCACGCGAGTCGGCCGGGGAGCCACGGTGGGCGCCAACTCGACCATCCTCTGCGGCAACCAGCTCGGTGAGTACTGCATGATCGGGGCGGGTGCCGTGATCACCGCCGACGTGCCGGCCTTCGCGCTGATGGTGGGGGTGCCGGCCAGACAGCTGGGCTGGGTGTGCCGCTGCGGCGTGCGCTTGCACCTGGACCACGATGGCGCGACGTGCGCGGCGTGCGGGACGACCTACAAGACCGAGGGCACCACGCTGCGCCTCGCGGGAGAAGCATCGTGAGTGGCACTGATCTGGGGCTCGGAGTTGTGGGAGCTGGATACTGGGGAAAGAACATTGTTCGGAACTTCGGCCGGGTCACCGGTGCGGAGCTTCGCTACGTGGCGGACTTGAACGAAGCGCACCGCGACCGGGCCCGCGAGCTTGCCCCGCTGGCGACAGTAACGGACGACTACGAGGAGATGCTCGCGAGTAGCGATGTGGATGCCATCGCCGTCTGCACGCCTGCCGCGAGCCATCACGCGCTCGCGAAGGCCGCGATCCTCGCCGGCAAGCACGTGTTCGTGGAGAAGCCTCTGACGCTGCTGGGCGAGCACGCCGACGAGCTCGTCGATCTCGCCGAGGAGCACGGGGTCACCTTGATGGTCGGCCACTTGATGATTCACCATCCAGCGCTGCGCTGGATCAAGGAGCAGATCGAGACCGGCGAGATCGGCGACCTGCACTACCTGTACTGCCAGCGCGTGAACCTGGGCGTCGTGCGCTCCGATGAGAGCGCCTGGTGGTCCCTCGCACCCCACGATCTCTCCATCGTCCTGTACTTGCTCGACCAACAGCCGTCGACGATCAGCGCACGCGGCGCGGCCTATCTCCGGCCGGACATCGAGGACGTGGTCTTCGCCAACCTGAAGTTCGATGGGGGACACATGGCAGAGGTGCACACCTCTTGGTTGGACCCGCACAAGTCTCGGTTGCTCACTCTGGTGGGATCCCGCCGGATGGTCACGTTCGACGACACGGCCCCCCGCGAGAAGGTCCGTGTCTACGACAAGGGCGCGGAGCGGACCGTGGACTACCAGTCCTACGCCGAGCTCATCACCCTGCGGCAGGGCGACATCTGGATCCCCTCGATCCCCGGAACCGAGCCCCTCCTGCTTGAATGTCAGCACTTCGTGGACTGCATCCGCGACGGGCGCACCCCGGACACGCCGGGTTCCCAGGGGCGTGACGTGGTGAAAATCCTGCAGGCCGGTCAGCAGTCCATGGACAACGACGGCGCGCCAGTCTCCCTGGCTCCTTGATGGAGACGGAGCGAATCCTCCGGATCGAACCCGTCGGTGGACTGGGTGAGATGGGACACCATCACCTGGTCGTGGACATCGGGCCCGACTCGTTCCTGGTGGACTGCGGGATTCTCTTCGCGCCGCCATCTGACCCGGGCGTCGATCGCATCCTGCCGTCGTTTGAGCCCGCGAAGCAGCGGGCCCGCGACGGACGCCTCAGAGCCTTGCTCCTGACTCACGGGCACCTCGACCACCTCGGCGCGGTGCCAGACTTGCTCGCCGAGCTCCCGGGTCTCTCCGTCTACGCCACCGCGTGGGCGATGAGCCTGCTTCGACGCCGCCTCGAGCGGGATGGGCCGAAGGACAGCGCGCCGCTCCAGGCCCAGGTGGTCGTTCCGGGCGAGTCCATTGTGGTCGGTGAGACCGAGCTGACCTGGGTGCAGGTGACGCACTCGCTGCCCGAGGCTTGCTCGCTCTCGCTGCGAAATGAGAGCGGCCACATCGTCCACTCAGGTGACTTTCGCATGCAGCAGGACCCGCTCCTGGGACCTCCGGCGGACATCGCGGGGCTGCGGCGGCTGGGCGACCTCGGGGTCGATCTCGCCCTCGTGGACTCCACCAGCAGCGCGAAGCCGGGGCGCACTCTGCCCGAGCGGCAGGTCGCCGAGAACCTGCGTGCAGTGGTGGCCGATGTGCCTGGCGCGGTCGTCATCACCTCGTTCAGCTCGCACGTGGAGCGGATGGTCGGCTGCCTGCAGGTCGCCCGAGCGACCGGGCGGCGACTCGCCATCTACGGCCGCTCTGCGGAGGAGACCGCCCGCGCGGCCATCGCACGGGGACTGCTCCAGACCACTGCCGGGGAGCTGTTGACCTTCGATGAGATCGAGCATCAGCCCAAAGACAAGCTGCTGGTCCTCTGTACGGGAACCCAGGCCGAGTGGAGGGCGCCGCTGGCCCGCATGGCGCGTGGGGAAGACAAGCGAATCTCGCTGGGGCCCGGCGACTGCGTGATCTGGAGCGCCCGCGTGATCCCAGGAGGGGAGCGCGAGGTCGGCGGACTGATCAACAAGCTGGTGGAGGCTGGCGTCACCGTCGTCCCCCCCTTTGGAGAGACCGGTCGGGGGCTGCACGCCTCGGGACACGGGCACAGCGACGAGGTCAGCGAGTGGCTCGACTGCGTCCGCCCTGCCTACGTGTTGCCAGTGCATGGAGAGCCTCTGCATCTCGTCCAGCACGCCCACGTGCTTCGGCGGCGCTTCCCAGCGGACCGGCTGCTCTCGCTGCGTTCGGGGCATACGCTGTCCTTGGATCCCGCGGGGGGAGAGGTCGTCGTGAGGCCGGCGCCTCAGGAGCAGACCTGGATCACCGAGGGGGGAGTCCGGTTCGGCCCACGGGATCCCGGCCTCGCCGCGCGGCGAAAGATCGGACGACTCGGCGCCGCGACCGTGGTGGTGCCGTGGTCTGAGGGCCGCATCGCCGGGACCCCCGTCGTGCACGCGATCGGTCTCGCACCAAAGGACGCGACCCGAGCCCTCGAGTCGACCCTCGGCCGCAAGCTGCACGCCAAGCTCGAGCGCTGGGAGCCGGAGCGCGACCGCGAAGCTGCCGAAGAGCGGACGCGCCTCACCCTGCGCGCTCTGGTGCGCAAAGAGGTGGGAACGAAGCCTCCGTGCATGGCAAGGCTGCTTGATCTCGGCATCATGGTAAGTTACGCCAAACCCGACGTAGACCAGCCAGGACCGACCGATGGAGCCCACCGAGATCACCCCAAGTCGGGGGAAGAAGCGCCGAGCTGACGACCGGATTCAGGCTTCTGCCAAGAAGCCAGTCCGGGTGCGTCGTGGCCGCTCCGTGCTTCATCGCGACGACGAGACTCGCAGCTACAGCCGGATCCAGTCCCTCCGTCGTATGGGCGTCTCCGCGACCCACGAGATCGGCGGACTCATCGCGCTGGCGTCAGCCGCGCTGTTCCTGCTCAGCCTGCTCTCGTTCCATCCCCGCGACCGACTCGTCGGACAGTGGGGCGGCGGCGGCGCAGAGAGCGTGCGCAACTGGATCGGACCTCTGGGCGCGACCCTCGCAGACGCAACCGTCGGCCTGCTCGGTCTCACGGCCTTCGCGCTTCCCCCGCTGCTGTTCCTCGCCGCCCTCGCCATCTTTGGACGGGCGCGTCCCGCCCGTCGCTGGTTGCAGGGCGCGGGCTTTGTGATGGTCCTCGGATCGCTGGCCGTACTTGTGCAGTTGGCGTTCCCCGACGTTCCGTTCCGCGGCGCCAGGATCAGCGGCGGCGGAGGACTCGGGGATCTTCTCGGGGGCCTTGGGCTGCGGGCAGTGTCCACGGTGGGTACCGCCATTGTGTCCGCCACGACCTTGCTCATCGGGGCGCGGCTCGCGTTCGGGATGCGCATGACCGTGGTCGCCCGCGGCCTGGGCCATGGCGCTCGCAAGGGGGCGAAGCCGATCGTCGGGATCGCGGGTGCTGGCGTACGCGGGGCCGGTCGAGGGGTCCAAGGCGGGCTCTCGGCGATCCGTGGCGGACTGCTGCGCTGGCTCGATGAGCTCCGAGAGTCTCGGGCGATCGCCCGGGAGGAGCGCACATTTGCGAGAGAAGAACGGCTCGCCGCCCTCGAGGAGCAGCGTCTGCTCGCGGACGGCTTCGAAGGCGACTCGGAGTACCTCTCCGCTCCCGCGCTGCCCGCTCCGATGACCGAGGCCCCCTCCAGCGACGAGCCGATGCTCTCCGAGCCGATGCTCTCCGAGCCGATGCTTCCCGCACCGATGCTCGCCGAGCCTGCCGCGTCTCGGGTCCGGATTCCCACCGCGATGCGGGCCACGACCCCGCCCGAGCAAGCCGTCCCGAGCCTGACCGCACCTCCCCAGATCGAGCCCATCGCCACCGCGGACGGGATGCAGCTCCCGGTGCTGAATCAGAGCTCGGTCCGCGGGCAGGCTGGGGAACGTGACCCGTCTCGGGTGGACTCGATGCATGGTGCGACGGGACTCGGGATCGTGCACGCCGAGATCCGGCGCAAGGGCGCCGCCGCCGATCGTCCGGCGACCGCCCCCACGCCGACCGCAGAGGCATCCCAGCTCTCCCCGCCGGCACCGAGCAGCGCCCGGTCCACCGCGGAGCCCGCCCCGAAGCTACGTCCCACGATCTCCCTGCCGAAGAGTGGAGCCGATGCCGCCCCGCCGGCAGCGCCCGAGCCGCCGCGCATCGCCCAGCCCGAGCGCCGCCGCATTCGCAAGTCGAACGCGCCGACGGGGCCGTTCGAGCTCCCTGCGTTGAGTTTGCTCAAGTCACCGCCCGCCGGCAGCCGCGTCATCGACGAGGAGGACCTCGAGGCTCAGGCGGCGCGCCTCGAGGAGACGCTGGGCCACTACTCCGTCAAGGGTCGCGTCACCGACATCCTCCCCGGCCCCGTCGTGACGATGTTCGAGTTCGAGCCGGCGCCCGGCATCAAGGTGAGCCGCATCGCCAACCTCGAGAACGACCTCGCCATGGCCTTGCGGGCGACCCGCGTGCGTATCGTCGCGCCCATCCCCGGCAAGGGTGCGGTCGGAATCGAGATCCCCAGCAAGTCTCGCGAGATCATCTACCTCAAGGAGATCCTCGCCAGCCCGACGTTCCGGAACAAGAAGCTTCGCCTGCCGTTGGCCATCGGCAAGGCGATCGATGCCCAGCCCGTCGTCTCCGACTGGTCGAAGATGCCGCATATCCTCGTCGCTGGAACCACGGGCTCGGGCAAGTCCGTCTGCGTGAACTCCTTCATCCTCTCGCTGCTCTACAGCAAGACGCCGGATGAGCTGCGCATGATCCTCGTGGATCCAAAGATGCTCGAGTTCAGCATCTACGACGGCATTCCCCACCTGCTCGTGCCCGTCGTGACTTCGCCGAAGAAGGCCGCCGTCGCCCTGCGCTGGGCCGTCGAAGAGATGACGCGGCGATACAAGGTCCTCGCGGCCATGAACGTGCGAAACATCATCGGCTACAACGAGAAGGCGGTGACGCTGGCGAAGGAGTGGGAGGCTTGGCGGACCGACGCGGAGTCAGGTGGAGACACGCCGAAGCCCGAGTGCGGCCGCGAAGCCGGCTCCGACAATGTCTGCTTCCGCAGCCGCGGCGGGGAGCCCATCGGACCGCCCGAGAAGATGCCGTACATCGTCATCGTCATCGATGAGCTGGCCGACCTCATGATGGTCGCGCGCAAGGAGGTCGAGGAGTCGATCGTCCGCCTCGCCCAGATGGCCCGAGCCGCCGGTATCCACATGCTGCTGGCTACCCAGCGTCCCTCGGTGGATGTCATCACTGGCCTCATCAAGGCCAACTTCCCGACCCGTTTGTCGTTCAAGGTCAGCAGCAAGGTCGACTCCCGCACGGTCCTCGATGCCAACGGCGCCGAGAACCTGCTCGGCATGGGCGACGGACTCTTTCTCGCTCCTGGCAGCTCCGATGTGAATCGAATCCATGGCGCCTTCGTCTCAGATGAAGAAGTCGAGGAGATCGTCGCCCACCTCAAGACCCAGGGAGCGCCCCAGTACGTGGAGCAGGTCCTGATGGGTGGCGAGGACGACGATGGTGACGAGGAAGCAGAGGAGCTGGACGAGATGTATGACCAGGCAGTTGCGTGTGTGGCGGCGATGGGCAAGGCGAGCACGTCCTTGCTTCAGCGAAAGCTGGGGCTCGGATACAACCGCGCGGCCCGGATCATGGACTCGATGGAGCGCAACGGCGTGATTGGGCCGGCCAACGGAGCCAAGGCCCGCGACGTCTACGCGAACCCGCTGTGAGGGCGCTCCTCCTCGCGCTGCTGCTCTGCGTTCCGGGCCTCGCAACCGCAAGCGACAGCAAGGCGCCCGGCATCGATCTCGACGCAACGCTCGTCAAGATGAACGCCGCCTACAAAGGCGTGCAGGCGATCACCGCTGACTTCGTCCAGACCAGCAAGGGCATCTCGTACATCGAGCCCGTCACTCAGAGCGGAACGATCTCGCTCGAGGCGCCGGGCAAGATGCGGTGGGACTTCGTCACGCCGACCAAGACCCAGTATCTGTCGGACGGCACGACCCTGTGGGTGCTCGAAGAAGCTGACCGCAAGTGCACGGAGTTCGGCTCCGTGAATGAGATGCTGCAGCTGATCTACGGATTCCTCACCGGCACCGCGGACCCCAGGGAGCACTTCAAGGTCACCGTGGACTCGGAGAAGCCTCCGGTGGAGGGGCAGATCGCCCTCAAGCTGAGCCCCCAGGAGCCGCAGGGCTCCATCGAGAGCCTGCGCGTCTACCTTGACCCCACCAGCTTTCGGGTGATGGGCGTGTCGATGCTCACCCCGTTCGGCGATAGGACGGACACCGTGCTCGCGAATGTCACCACGCCCGACGACATCCCCGATGCCGACTTTGTCTACACCGCGCGTGAAGGCTGGCGGACCGTCAAGGCGGACTGATCACGGCGGCGTTCACACGGCGCTTGACGCCAGCGCCTCGCTGCACCACCCTCCGCGACCATGAGTTCGCGCCTCCCCATCATTCAGCCAGCCGCGGCCCCGTTGCCCGAGCTCCCCGACGACCTCCGCGGAGATGGCCAGAGGGTGCACTTCGTGAGCCTCGGGTGTCCCAAGAACCGCACCGACAGCGAGGTGATGCTGGGACGGCTCGGCGGCGCCGGCTACGAGCTGACTCAGGACGCGACCGAAGCCGACATCATCGTGGTGAACACCTGCACGTTCATCGACGCGGCGACCCAGGAGTCTGTCGATACAGTCCTCGAGATGGCCGAGCTCCGTAGCTCCGGCAAGGCGCGCAAGCTGGTGGTGAGCGGCTGCATGGCCCAGCGCCACCACGAGACGCTCCGCACGGAGCTGCCCGAGGTGGACGCGTTCGTCGGCACCGGTGACTACCACCGCATCTTGGACGTGGTCAGCAAGACGGAGGGTCGCAGCGACATCGTCGGGCGTCCCGTCTACGTGCAGGGAGCCGAGCCGAGGGTGAACACGCTCACCCCATGGTCGGCCTACGTGAAGATCCTCGAAGGATGCCCCCAGCGCTGCACCTTCTGCATCATCCCGCAGCTGCGGGGCGACCTGATGAGCCGGTCGCTGGACGTGATCGTGGACGAAGCCCGCGCGCTCGCGAAGGAGGGCGTCAAGGAGCTGAACCTCGTGGGTCAGGACAGCAACTCGTGGGGCCGCGACATCGGCGCGGAGAGGCTGCCCGACCTGCTGCGGGCGCTCAACGACGTGGAAGGAATCGATTGGCTGCGGCTGCTCTACAGCTACCCGGCGAAGTTCAACGACACGCTCATCGACACGTTCGTCGAGCTCGACAAGGTCGTGCCCTACATCGACATGCCGCTGCAGCACATCAGCGACCCCATCCTCAAGGCCATGCGCCGCGGGGTCAGCGGTGAGCGCACCCGCAAGCTGCTGACCAAGCTGCGCACTCGGATCCCGGATGTCGCTATTCGCACGGGGTTCATCGTGGGGTTCCCGGGCGAGACCGAGGAGAACTTCGAGGAGTTGATGGAGTTCGTCGAGGAGCAACGCTTCGACAACGCCGGCGTGTTCACGTTCTCTCCCCAGGACGAGACCCCGGCTGCGCACTTGCCCGATCAGGTCCCCGAGGAGCTACGCCAGGAGCGGCGGGCTCGGTTGATGGAGCTCCAGCAGGAGCTGCACCTCGAGAACAACACCGATTGGCTGGGCCGCACCATCGACGTGCTCGTCGAGGGAATGCACCCGGAGACCGAGCTTCTGTGGGTGGGGCGCAGCGCCCGTCAGGCGCCGGAGATAGACGGCAGCGTGATCATCAACGACGCCGCCACCGCGAAGTTTGGCGACATCGTCAAAGTCGAGGTCACCGACATCGCTGGCTACGATCTCGTGGGCCACGTGGTCGAGTGACGGGCTGAGGCGCTCCCGGCGCCATCTACAAGATGGCGATGGCCTTGACGATTCCCTTGATGATGTCGGCCTCGTCTTCGCTCAGGCTGTCCCAGGCGATGCCCATCCCGGGGTTCGGGGTGTCGTCGTCTGAGGCCACGGCGTTGACCCAGGCGACGGTACCCGAGAGCGAGATCTCCGGCCCCCCAGCCGGCGGGCTGAACCGGACCACCAGGGTGGCTCCGATCGGCAGTGAGTGGTCGGTCTCGATGAAGATCCCGCCGTCACTGATGTTCTGGCTGTGCTCGAAGAGGAAGTTGCCACCTTCCGCGTCGCGGTAGTTCAACTCCAGACGCAGGGGCTTTCGCTTGAACTCACGCTTTTCGCTGCCGGTCATCGGATTGCTCCCTCGCATCCAGGTTCAAGCCATCATCGGCCTCTATTTCAAGAGGTGTCAACCTGGGCACCCCTTGTCTATCGGCAGTTCATCCCGGAGGTAAAGCTCCTTTTTCCAACAGGGATCCCGGCGCGAGGGCCGTGGTCGCGGCGTGGAGAGCCTCCAGGTCATGAAGGAGGCGGGCACCGACGGCGGTGGGCTCGGACTTGTCCCGTAGGATCGCGAGCCCGCCTTCATTGCCGGACAGGACCTGCTCGCGCCGCCGCGCGAACGACGGACCGTCGGCCAGGGGGTGCTCCATGTCGGCGAGGCGGGCGTGCAGCGCCGCGACCGGGATGAACGCGTGCACCGCGAGAAGCACGCCCAATAGAGGACGCAGGTCTGGGCGGACGGGCGAGGGAGTCCACTCCGTGCGGCCATTGGTCAGGACCTGGTCGAGCCACAGAAGCAGGTTGAGCTTGCCGTGCTGGGTCTCGTGCACGATCGCCTCGGCCATGGTGAGCGGGCTGGGGTGCAAGGTGAGGTACGCGATCCCCGGAGCGTCGCCGTAGCTGGCTGACAGGTGGCGCTCGGGTTCGAACCCCACGGGGAGCAGGCGGCTGAGCGCCAGGGGGAGCTCTGCCGACCACCCGGGCAGCGCGGCGCCGATGGCGGCGAACGACTCGGAGAGCGCGCCGAGCCACTGGTCGACCTCGCGCCCGGCGAGATCGACGGTGTTGCCGTGCTTGTCGGGGTGATCCTCCAGGAACGACACGGGGTTGGTGTCGCGGACCGCGAGGTGAACCGGGGTCCCGGGGATGTCGAACGCGACCTGGGTCGTAGGCAGTTGGTCGGCGTCAACGTGGTCGCCCTGCGCGTCTTCGATCGAGAGCCCGACGCTGTCGAGCAGCACGGCGCGAGCAGGGTCGCCGAACACGAAGGCCCCTCCGCGGGGAAGACCTCCCAGGATCTGTGCCCCCGCAGCGATCATTGGCTCGGGTGGTCGCAAGCCGCGGACGTGCAAGGCGACGAGCAGTTGGGGAATGGCGGCCTGATAGGCGGCCTGGGCGGGGATCGCGCCGCTCTGGGCCGCGAGCAGGCCGGGCAGAACGTCGGGGGATCCGACTGCGTCGAGCACCGCGGTGGGATCCTGCCGAAGCAGGGCCTCCAGAGGCCTGCGAAGGGCGGGACGGCTCTCCAGCAGCCCCTTCACAGCGAGGAGTCGCACCTTGCGGCGAAGCGAGCGCATGGCGGCGTTGCCGGGGGCGGGCAGGGTGAGCAGGCCGTGCGGAAGTGGGAGCGACATGCAGCGGAGTATGCCGCTGTCGTGGACTGTGAACTGCCGACTCGCCAATGGACGCCTACAATCGCTGCCGCATGCGCCTCGACTCCCCCCGCAACCCTCTCGTCCTTCGTGCCGGTGTCCCCACCACGGCGGGGTTCCGAGACGAATCGTCGGATGCGGAACGGAGCCTGGAGGACCTGGCTCGGGCCCTGGATTCGAGCGACGGTGGGTCGGTGGTGCTCGATCGCGGGGACTGCTTGCAGCGTCTGGACTTCCCCGCGTTGTTCGCCCTCGTGCGAGCCCACGGCGGAGACATTGGCCTGGCCACCACGGGGATCTCCTTGCGCAGCCCGGCGGTGCTCGACCTCTGGGGTGGGGCCAGCGGTCCGACGGCGAGGGTGACTCTCTTCAGCGGCGTGCCCGAGGTGCACGACTGGATCGCCGATGCACCCGGGGAGGCGCGTCAGATCCTGCGCGGCGTCCGGCCTGCCGCCGAGGCCGGTGTGCGCGTGCATGTCCAGGTGCCGCTCGCGCGACCTGCAGTGCTGAGCCTGCCTCAGACGGTGGCCATCCTCGCCGCGCTCGGCGTCGGGAGCGTCGGGTTCCGCATGCTGCGCCTCGATCAGGTGCCGATCGATCGTCGGCTGGCCCTCGGCGCTCGGGTTGGGGTGGTGCTCGGGCCATTGGCCGCCGCCGCAGCCGAGGCGCTGCGGGGTGGGCTCGGGCTGGAGCTCGCGGGGATTCCGACCTGCGTGCTGCCAGCGTCGTTGGCTCAATATGTTGTGGCGCAGCGCGGGCACTGTGCTTCCTGCGGGCAAACGGGATGCTGCGGTCTGAGTCCGACCTACGTGGAGACGTTTGGCGATCTGGAGCTGCGCCCGTCTCCCGAGGGGGACATCGATGTGTTCGAGCTCTGCTGGACGGCCGCCGAACCCCGCCGTGAGGTGCGCCGACGGCTGGTGCGGGCGCTCGAGCACCGCGCAAAGACCCTGCGGGTGACGGGCGCGATGGACCATCCGGCCGCGGCAGAGCTCCTGCGGGAGGCGGTGCGCGCGTCGCCGGCGGTCTCACTGGAGGCAGACCTCGCGCCGCTCCTAGGGTGGAGTGACGACGAGCTGCACCGGGTGCGCAAGCTGGTGGCTGTGAAGCCCACCGTGGCCAGCGCGGCTGCCACCCGCGCAGTCGAGCGCCTGGCTGGATTCGGGGTGTCCGCATGAGCGCGAACCTGCGCGAGGACATGCTGGAGCGCGAGAAGATCGCGAACCGCAAGAAGCACTGGGTCCGCGCGGTGACCGCGTGCAACTCCAGGTGCCTGTTCTGCCTCGACTCGGACACGCCGCGCAACTTGTTCTTGCCCTTTGATGAGGTAGTGGCGGAGCTCGCCCGAGGCCGGAGCGAACTCGATGCTGACAAGGTGATCATCAGCGGGGGCGAGGCCTCGCTGCACCCCCGGTTCCACGACCTCGTCCGCGCCGCCCGCGACCTGGGCTACGACCGCGCCCAGACGGTCACCAACGGCTGGATGTTCGCGGACAAGTCGTTCTACGAAGACGCGGTGGCCGCGGGGCTCGGGGAGATCACGTTCTCGCTGCACGGCCACACGGCGAAGCTGCACGACCACCTCACCCAGCACCCGGGCTCGTTTGCGCGGCTGATCAAGGGGATGGTGCGCGCGGTGAGGCGCCGGGAGCTGATCGTCAACGTGGACGTCGTGATCAACAAGGGCAACGTGGCGGTCATCGACAAGATCCTGGAGCTCTGCATCGGGCTCGGGGTGAGCGAGTTCGACCTGCTGCATGTGATCCCGCAGGCCGCGGCCTTCGATCACCGCGATGAGCTGTTCTACGACCCGCGCGACCACATCGAGACGCTGCACAAGGTCTTCCGCCTGAACCGCCACCCGGGCTTCACGGTGTGGACGAATCGATTCCCGGTGGAGTTTCTGGAGGGGCTCGAGGATCTGATCCAAGACCCGCACAAGATGCTCGACGAGGTGAACGGCCGGCGCTTTCAGGTGCGGCGATACCTCGACGGCGGCGCGGAGCTGGACTGCCGCCAGCCCGAACGCTGCGAGCACTGCTTCATTGAGCCGTTCTGCACGTCGGCGGACCGGGTCGTGGCGTCGCTGCGCGATCGTGCCGTGGACTGGCTCGATGTCGGGGACGACGCGAGCGCGATCCCGCTGCTACTGGACGGCGATGGGCTCGCCTATGGAGCGCGAGGGCTGGCGCTCCAGGCCCGCGACCGTGACGCGCTCCTGGCGCTCGAACTCCCGGCCGATGTGCCGATCCTGGCTGCTCTCGAGGAGCTCTCGGTGGAGGACTTGGCGGCGCTGTCGCCCGACGTCGAGCTTGAGGTGGGCGACGAGGCCCAGCTCAAGACGATCTTTGGCAACCCGGGACAGAAGCTGTCCCGGCCGGTGTGCATCCTCCTCAACGTGCACACCGCGCCGTGGCTGCTTGCCCACCGCGATGTGCTCAGGGGGGTGCTCGATCGTGTTCGTATCCGTCAGCCCAGTTGGGAGCATCTCGCAGACGCTGCCGCGCACGATGTGCGCGATCCCTCCGGCTTCTTTGCCGCGCTGGCCCTGCCCATCAGGGTCTCGGGACTCCCGGCGTGTCTCGCCCCGGGAGCCACGCTCCTCGCGGACCCGGTGCGCTTGCCTGCGACGATCTTCGACCGCACGACGGGGCGTTTGGCGATTCGCCCGTTGGCGCGCCACCACGTGGACGCCAGATATCGCGCGAAGTCGTTGCGCTGCAGCGACTGTCGCGTGGACACGCGCTGCGAGGGAGCGTCGATCAACCTCGTGCGCGACCAGGGGCTCGCCGTCTGTCGGCCGCTCGTCGAGGGCGTCTGGGCGGAGGAGGCCGAGCGACAGCTCGTCGCCATCCACCCTGAGGTGCCATCACGGTTGTCCACCGGGCGTCCTGTGGAGGCGTCTGCGCCGTCTCTGCCTGGCTTTGCGGGCCCGGCGGAAGCGCCGGTGGACCCTCTCGCGACCCTGGTCATGGAGAAGGCCGCCTCGCGGCGGAAGCGTCGGCTGGAGATTCTGGGCTGATGGCGAATCTCGGCTACCTGCAGCTCACGCGCGACTGCTACCAGGGCTGTCGCTTCTGCTCCAACCCGCCGACCGGCGTAGAGCTGAGCGAAGCAGCCATGCGCGGCGAGCTGGAGAAGCTCGCAGAGCTGGGATACGACGGCGTGATCCTGACTGGCGGCGAGCCGAGCCTCTCGCCGCTGCTCTTTCCGGCGCTGGAGCACGCGCGGTCGCTGGGGCTGCACAGTCGGATGATCACCAACGGTCAGCTCCTTGCGGAGGAGGCCTTCTTCCGTCGTTGCGTAGACGCGGGGTTGAGTCACATCCACGTCTCGCTGCACAGCTCTCGGCAAGAGGTGCACGACTTCATCACCCGCTATCGCGGTGCGTGGGAGACGCTGGTCGGCTGCCTGACGCTGGTTCCCAGCATGGGCATCACCTGCGACATCAACACGGTGATCTGCTCGTACAACGCCCACCACCTCGACGAGACAGTGCGCTGGCTGTGCGACCGGTTCCCGTTCATCAGGCACTTCGTGTGGAACAACATGGACCCGGATGGCAATCGCGCGGAGGAGAACCCCGACTGCATCGCCCGGCACCACGAGTTCCAGGTGTCACTGGAGCGGGCGATGGACTTCCTGCATGGGACGGGGCGGAGCTTTCGCGCCGAGCGGGTGCCGCTGTGTTTCATGCCTCGCTATGCCTGGGCATCCACGGAAACCCGCAAGATCGTCAAGGAGGAAGAGCGCTGCATTCGCTTCTTGGACGACAAGGGGTTCGTGCATCAGAAGGAGTTCCTTCACGGCAAGGGAGCCGCCTGTGATGCCTGCTCCTTTGATCCCATCTGCGCGGGCATGTTCTCGATGGCGCGCTCGTTCGATGAACGCGAGCTCTCGCCGGTGTTCGGGGATCCTGTGGACGTCATCCGCGAGGTGCTGCGGGGCGAGCCCGACCCCGTTCTCGTGGAGCGGATCCTGTCGCGAAAGGGCAAGAGGTCTCGTAGCGAGCAGCCGAGTCCTGAGGCGAGGGGCCGCGCGCGGTTGCGACCGATCGGGGTTCCATCGAGCGCGTTGCGCGAGGCGCAGAACAGCTAGAGTGCAGGACGAGGCCCCCGGTGGGCATACGGCGCGAGTGCGCCGCGAGGTGCAAGGCGCACCGTGGAGGTTGCGATGAGGGACGAGCGAATCGATCACGATCGGCGGCAGGTACTGATGGCCGGCGCCGTGGCATTTGCAGCGCCACTGGTTGGGGTCGCGAGTGTCCGGGCCGCGAGCGACGAGCGCACCGAGACTGCGCCGGGCACGCCGACCAGCAAGAGCCCTGAGAAGGTGTCGGAGTACGAGGCCGGGGTGCAGCTGGGGGCGTCGGCGGAGTCCGGGCCCTTGTCCTTGTTCGCGCCGCTCGCGCTCGGAGACGAGCTTGGCTTTGGATGGCGGCTGCGCGAGGTGCGGGGCCCCGATCGTGGTGCCTTGCTGGTGCTCCTGTCTCGCGATGGTACGGACGCTCGGGTGCATGTGTGCCGGAACGCCGGCTGCGCGGCGGGGATCGCGAGCACCGAGCGATACGACTTCTTGCTGATGAACGAGGGCCATGGCGGCGAGCAGACCGACGAGGATCTCGGGCGCGCGGTCGTGGCGCTGGCAGGGTTCGCTGCGCGCAGCGAGGTGGTCGTCGACAACCTCATGACCCACGAGGAGCGCATCGAGCGCTGGGTCGGTGAAGAGCCTGGGGCGCTTCTGTGAGCGCGGACGCGGACGATCTGGAGCTGGGGTACGACCTCGGCGCGCGCACGGTCAGCTTCGATCTCAATGAAGAGCTGTACTCCAAGGAGGCGGTCTACGGAGCTGCCTACCTGTTCCTCGACCGGGTCTACGTCTTCCTGACTCGCACGGGGGACGCCCAGACGCGGGTGCGGCTACGGGCGAAGGGGGAGGCTACGGAGTCGGACCTCGAGGCGCTGGCGGGGGAGTTCGCCAACGAGCTCCTCAACCAGATGGTCCGGCGACAGGTGAGCGACGCGACCTCGCAGATCCGCGAGTACACGCTGGCGCGAGCCTTCTTCGGCAACGAGGGACGGGCGAGCATCGATTCGCTGCTGGCGGAGCTCGACGCCGAGGACCTCGACGACGATCCGCTCGAGATCGAGGTTCCCTGGGAACGCTCGGGACAGGGGACCGTGGGTGGCTGAGGCGCAGACTGGCTCCGATGGGGCCCCTTGCACGACAGTGACGTTCGACCGCTCGCTCTACAGCGAGGCGGGCGTGCTCGCTGCCGTGGCCGTGTTCGATGGTTTCGCGACCGTGACCGTGACCGAAGCCGAGTCGGGGTGGACCGTCCGGCTCGAGGAGCCCGACCCTCGATACGCCGACGTGCTGGGAGACGAGCTGGCCAACTACGCGTTGGCGGAGTCGGTGTCCCAGCAGCGCGCAGGAGGCGCAGCATGACTCGGCGTACGTTGACCCTGAGCAGGCCTGAGGTCCGCACGGACGATCTCGCCTGGTTCCGCTTTGGCCGCATCGGGGAGCGGGTGGTGGTCACCAACGACGTGGGTGACTGGGAGCTGCTCGACGAGTCGGAGTTCGGCGATCTGCTCGCAGGTCGGGTGGACGAGGAGCATCCGCGACACGCGGTGCTGCATGCCAAGGGCTTCCTACGCAGCGGGATGGATGTGGCCGACCTCTCGGGCCGGCTTCGCCGCAAGCGACGGTTCCTGGGTCAAGGCCCACACCTCGGCATCATCGTCACGACGTTGCGGTGCAATCAGAACTGCAGGTACTGCCACGCATCGCGAACCGAGATGGACCGCGTGGACACGGACATGTCGCTGGAGACGGCCAAGAAGGTCGTCGACCACATCATGCAGACGCCCTCGCCCTATCTGAATATCGAGTTCCAGGGAGGCGAGCCGACCGTCGCGTTCGAGACGCTCAAGTTCATCGTCGAGTACAGCCGCGAGAAGAACCGGTACGAGAAGAAGCGCCTCGAGCACTCGCTCGTCACCAACATGACGACGATGACCGAGGAGATGGCCGAGTGGCTGGTCCGCAACAACGTCATGGTCTGCACGAGCCTGGACGGCCCCGCCGAGGTGCACAACTACAACCGCACCTGGCAGAAGGGCAGTAGCGCCTACGACACCGTGCTGCACTGGATTGAGTGGTTCAACAACCGCTACATCGAGCTGGGCCGGGATCCGCGGCTGTGGCACATCGATGCGCTGATGACCACGACGCGCAAGACGATCGAGAACTGGAAGGAGGTCATCGACCTCTACGTCAGCCTCGGGATCCGCAACGTGCACCTACGGCCGTTGAACCCCTTCGGATTCGCGATGTCCACCTGGAAGCGCATCGGATACACCCCGGAGGAGTACCTCGAGTTCTATACCCAGTGCTTTGACTACATCATGGAGTTGAACCAGCAGGGGGTCGAGATCTCGGAGGGAACCGCGTCGGTGTTCCTCATGAAGATGCTCACTGCGGACGATCCCAACTTCGTGGACATCCGCTCCCCGGTGGGTTCCGGCACGGGTCAGCTGGCGTACATGTACGACGGCACCATCCACGCATCCGACGAAGGTCGGATGATCTCGGCGATGGGTGACGACATGTTCACCCTGGGCCACGTGGACAGCACTTCATTCGAGGAGGCGGTGAACCACCCGACGACCAAAGCGATCGCCGTCGCCTCCCTGCTGGACTCGCTGCCCATGTGCTCGGATTGCTGGAACGCGCCGTACTGTGGGGTGCGCCCGCTGCACAACTACATGCTCGACGGTGACCTGTTTGGTCAACGGGCACGGACGCCGAAGTGCAAAGAGCACATGGGGATCTCGACCATGTTGCTGCAGCGGCTCGACGCGGATGAAGACGGCTCGGTGGAGCGGATCTTCCGCCGCTGGACCATCAGCCGTCCGCGCGACCCGGACGAAGGGCTGGACGGCGAGGTGTTCATGGGGGATCCTACGGTGGTGACCGCGCCTGCCCCGTCCAAGGGCCACGGCCGACTGCCGGTCCTGGAGTAGATCGATGGCGTTCGACAACGACCTTCCCAAGCCCCGCCGCACCGCCTCGCAGTTCCTGCAGGCAGAAGAGGTGCGTCAGGTGAAGGAAGCAGCCTCTGAAGAGCTGCGGAACAAGGCCCGCTCGGTGCTTCAGGATGACCAGAACACCGGCTACCTGCTGGCCCAGCACTGCTCGCACGGCTCCCATGGTTCGCACGGCTCCCATGGCTCGCACGGTTCCCATGGCTCGCACGGTTCCCATGGTTCCCATGGTTCGCACGGCTCCCACGGGCAGTGGTAGCCGACGCAGGATCTCCCCAGGATGAGACTCCTGAACGCGGCTCCGCCCGCACCCTGATCCTCACGGTCACGCGGCGTTGTGACCTCCGCTGCGCCTACTGTCCGACCGCGAAGGACGGGTGGCCCGAGCTCACCGTCGATGATGCGGTCCGCGCGGTGCACCTCTTCGCGGACACCTACGGGGGCGGGGACATCAAGATGTTCGGCGGGGAGCCGCTCCTCGTGCCCGACGTGGTGAGGGCAGCGACCCGCGCAGCGGCAGAGCGCCCGGAGATTCGGCGGGTCTACGTGTCGACCAACGGCCTCGGGCTCAACGACCAGTGGCTCGACTGGGTCGCGAGCGAGAGCAAGGCGATCCTCACGATCTCCATGGACGGCGCCCCCGAGGACCACCGCCGGTTCCGCAAGGCGCTCCCCGGCGTCGGAGACGCCTACGAGCACTTGCTGAGTTTGATGCCTCGCATCATCTCCACCCCCCGCGTCGTGGTGACCCAGACGATCCCACCGGCCACCGCGCACCGGGCGGCGGAGAACTTCGAGCACCTGCTCGGCCTCGGCCTGCGGCGCTTCAACCTGCTCCCGGGGTACTTCATCCCGTGGCGCGAGGACCAACTCGCGGCGCTGAGGACCAGCTTCGCCGCGATCGGCGACCGCGTCCGGGGGATGTGGGCCGCCGGCGAGTACCTGTACCTGCGCAACCTCTTTGTGTGGGCTCCCACCCCGTTCTTCAACACGGGTCTCGTGGTGGACTCGGACCGCAGCATCCACTCCAGCAACGTGGTTCTGTCGGGCAAGCTCGAGGAGCTGGGAGACAGAACCCGGCTGGGCACGCTGGACGACCCGCCGCCCCTCGAGAAGCTTGACGCGAGCGCGGCGGAGACCTGGGACCTGCTCCAGCGTGAGTTGCCCGAGCGCATCGTCCAGAGCACCCAGGCCGCTGATGCAGCCCTGACTGAGCTCGTGGAGTCGCTCTACGCCCCCTGGGCGAAGTGGAAGAAGGCTCGCAAGCTGGCCCGCCAGCGCGCTGCGTTCGAAGCCCAGCCCCTGCTCCAGGTCCCAGCGAACGCCCAGCCCTGGGTTGGGCCCGACGGCCAGCTCATGCGCCGCCTCGAGCTGCACCTCACCTACAGCTGTCCTGAGGCCTGCGTCTTCTGCTCCGAGGATCATCGGATGCGGGCGTTCAACCCGTTCCCTGTGACCTGGAAGCGCATCGCCGCGGTCCTGCGCAAGCATCACGGGCGCGGTGTCCGGGCCGTGCACCTCACCGGCGGCGAGCCCACCATCCACCCGCGATTCATCGACACGCTCGTGCTCGCAAAGGGACTGGGCATGCGCACGTCTGTGGGCACCATCGGGACGATGCTCGCCCGCCCTGACTTTGCCGCGCGCGCTCTGCCTCATCTCGATGAGGGGTTGTTCTCGCTGCACGGTCCGACCGCTGAGGTGCACGATCCGTTGGCTGGCAGGTCGGGCAGCTTTGCGCAGGTCACGACGGCCCTGCGCACCGCGGCGGCGAGCCCCGGCTTCATGGCCGCCGTGAATACGGTGCTCACCCCGGCGAACGTGCGTCACCTGCCCGAGACCGCCGAGCTCGCGGCGTCGCTCGGCGCGCAGCTCCTCATCGTGTCGAACACGACGCCGGAGGGCGCTGCGCTCGATCGTTACGACGAGCTGGCCGTGCCACTGGACGAGCTCGCGCGGGTCCTGCCGACCGTGCCGGACCGGGTCCCCGGGATGGTGGTGAGGTTCTTTGGTGTGCCGATGTGCCTGCTCGGGCCCCACCGAATGCTGTCCAACGATCTGCACTGGGACCCCAGGGTCACCACCGAGTGGGCGCGCATCCCTGGCAAGGCGGTCTTCGAGGACTTCTACAACTGGCGACCAGACCGCAAGCGCGTGCACGTCCCCGCATGCGACGGCTGCACCATGAAGCCTCTCTGCACTGGGGTGTACGAGGAATACGCAGCGCGGCGTCCGACCGACGCCCTTGGAGCGTTGGGGGCGACGCAGTGAGCCCCTGGGAGCACCTCTTCGCCAGCGCGGCCGCGGCGACCCTCCTCGTGCAGCTCTGGCATCGCCCTGAGCTCCGCTCTGGCCGGTTGGCCTGGGCGGGGCTGGTGGCGCTGCTGCCCATCTTCTTCTGGCCCCTACCGATCGCAGTCGATGAGTTTGTCACCGGCAAGGAAGGCGTGATCGAGGTCTTCACAAGCGGCGTCCTGGGAGCCCTCCTGGTTCGGGCCTGGCAACAACGCCAGCCCTGGGTCGGGGCCGGTGCCGCTCTCCTGCTGCTGGAAGAGCTCGACTACGGGCAGTGGATCTTCGCGGTGGCCACGCCGCAGTCGCTTCTCGATGCTGGCTCACGGTCCGGCAATCTCAACAGTCACAACCTGCCGGGAATGGAGGTCCTGTGGCGCATGGGGCCCCTCCTGCTCTGCGTCGCGCTGGCCCTTCGCGAGCGCTGGCCCCCCCACTGGGAAGCTCGCGCCGTCGCTGCCCGGCTTCCACGGCTGCACGTCGACTTCGTGATGGGCTCATTCATTCTGTTGCTGTCCGGCCTGGCCACCCTCATCGTCACCTCGGACCAGCACATGGACGAGTCGGGAGAGCTCGCTGCCGCGGTGCTGGTGGCGCTGTGCTGGCGGGCAAGGGAGGACCCCGGATGTTCGACGCCCCGCTGACGGTGACCCCGCTGAGCGCCTCGTGGCCATCGGCGCGGCTGGACGCGTTCGTGTGGGGCGGGGCGCGGGCGGACTTCGCGGTGTGGATCTCTCCTCAACAGGAGCGCTGGGTGGTGCGCAGCCGCGTGCGCCGGGGCCCCGACGGGGTGCTGCGGCGCCTGCGGGTCCGGTCCGTGGTGGAGAACGACGCGCCCCGGGAGATCGACCGGTCGACCTTTGAGCTGCACGACGACCGCTTCGTGGAGTTGGCTACCGATGGCACCTCCGCTCCGCTGGTGCTGCCGGCCACGCTGCTCCGGGATGAGCCCGCGACGCCGGATCCCGATCGCCCGGAGACGGTGCGGATGCGGTTCGCGGGCCCCGTGCGCCTCGAGGTCGCCGGCGTCGTCGCCGAACGCAACGCGCTCCTGTTGCGGCTCGGCACGCCCAGCGACGGCTGGGATCAGTGGATGGTGCAAGGGGTGGGCGAGGTCACGCTGGGACCCGCCGATGCTGACCCCCATCGCTGGCTCGTCGCGTGGCGAGCCGGCGACCAGTCAGACCTGCTCTTCGCCGCGCCCCGGGGCTGATTGCGATGCGCAGAAGACCTGATTGACGCCCGATCTCTTCGTCGTCTGCCTCGTCGGTCAGTGCGACGCACCTGGGTGCGTCTCCCTCCGCTCCTCGTGGCCTCCTCGACCTCGAACGCCACTCAAGTCTTCTGCGAGCCGCAATGACCCACCGCCGGGCCAGGCGGCCAGGTAGACGTCCGCGCTCTGGCCTCGTCGCTCGACGGCGGTGGCCGTGGGGACGAGCAGGAGGGTGGCGAGCTTCTCTCGGAGCGCGACGATCGGCTCGATCCCCCGTCCGGCCGCCCGGAACAGCCGCTCCACTTCGCCCCACGCGTCGCCCCACGCCCCTCGGTTGGCACCGAAGCCCAGTCGCTCGTGCTCGTAGATCTTGTTCACGGCAACCCGCACGTCCCGGCCGAGACGCACCGTGGCGTAGTAGAAGCATGGGGCGCTCGGCGACGTGGCGGCCATGGTCTCGGCCAGCCGCTGCAGCTCTTGGCGCTGCTCGGGGAGCGCTGCAGCCATCTGCAGCGCGAGGGCCTGCAGATCGCTCTCCCCGAAGTAAAGCTTGCAGCGCCGGCTCCCGTCGGCGAGCAGCGTCACGGTGACCACGCCAGCGGTCAGGTCGTCGGGCAGCGTGTCCGGAATGACCGCGCCGACTGCCTCACTTCCCAGCGCCCGCAACGCTCCCACGGTGCCGACCCCAGTCCCCCAACTCGACTCCTGGATGTACAGCTTGAGCCGAGGCGGCTGTCCGGGCGCGTCGAACCCCACGCTGATCGTCAGCCCCGAGCCGGTCGCCAGGGCGTCCCGCAGAGCGATGGCCTCATCGATCGCGTAGTCCCCGGGCAGGGCGTCAGCGAGTCGCCGGGCGATCCCCCAGAAGGCGCGCCCCTCGAACCGGTCATTGCACGCGAATCCCCAGGCGGGGCCTGCGTCGCTCCGGGTCAGATAGCCGTCGCACTTCATGCCGTTCATCGACGGAGGCACGCTCGCCGGGAGCGCCCGAGGCCGCGCCACCAGCGCCCGCCACGCCTCCGCCCCTGGGAACCGTTGCGCCCCACCCGCTGCCCCCGCGAGCGCGTCGAACAGGCTCAAGCTCGCCGCGAGGTGTGCGCGAGGGGAGGGGAGCGGGGCCGAGCGACTCATCGCCCGAAGCGTCGCTCGATGGCGGCGTAGCGCGCCAGCTCACGGGCGAGGCAGGCTTCATCGAACGCCGGCCAGAGCTCAGTGGGGAACGCGAGCTGGGCCTCTGCGAGCTTCCACAGCAGGAACCCCGCAGAGAAGTGAGCCTCCCCCCCGGTCCGGATCAGCAGGTCCACGGCAGGGAGGTGGCCCGTCCACAGGCTCTGCTCAAAGTCGTCGCTCCCCGCGGCCGCCAAGATCTCCTCCCGGCCGTCGTATGCCATCAGCAGGACGAGGGTGCGGCTCCCTCGCCGGGGCAGCGCATCGATGGCCGGCGCCAATGAGGGACACAGCTCGCGCCAGCGCCCGATGGCCTCAAACCCGAGGCCGTAGCGCGCGCACAGCGCAGGAGCCTGCACGCGCAGCCACGCGTCGAGCACGCCCACGATCCCCGCCACTTCGTCCGGCGAGCGCCGAGTCAGGTTCGCCGGCGAGCCCCACCAGAAGCTGAACACCTGCACCCCGGCGCCGAAGGCTGCATCCGCGACCTCGCCGACCCGCGCGATCCCCGCCCGATGCCCGTCCGTTGCCGACTCGCCACGCCTGCGGGCCCATCGCCGATTGCCATCCGGAATCACCGCGAGATGCCCCGGGACCTCAGCCACGAATGGGCTCGAGCCCGACCACGACACCTCTCGGCCTACCCACGGAGCACCCGCGAGATGGCCTCGACCGGCGCGCGTAGCTCGCTCTCAGGCAGACCGTCAGGCAGTCCGAACGACACCTTCACCCCCGCGCTCGACCCCTTTGGAGCGAGCCGCACGTCGAGGCTCTCGTCCCCGCGCTGCAGGGTCACGATCGTCGCGCCATCAATGGTGCCGACCCGGCGGACGGGCCAGCCCGCGTAGGGCCCGCCACGCTTCAGGCGCGCGGCGAGCTTGAGGATCTGGGTCTCGGCGTGCCCGTGGTCGGCCTCGCGGCCGGGCCGCCAGCCAGTCCGGAGCCATCGTCCGACCCGAGGGTCGAGCTCCTGCACGTCGGCGGCGGAGAGCGGCACCAGCTCGCTCATCCCGTGCAGCTCCGCGTACGCCGCCGGGACTCCCCGGCAATGAGGCTGCATCACACAGTCGCCGCACGCCTCCGCGTGCAGCTTGTCCGAGCCTTGATAGCCGTACTTGTTCCACACCCGGCCCAGGTTGCCGTTGTCGTCGGTCGTGACGGTCAGGGTCTCCTCGCCGCCGTGCACGATGCGGTGCGCGTGGCGCGGCAGCACGCACAGCGGCAGGTTGCCGATGTTCACCTCAAAGCTCGGATCCCACGCATCGAACGCATCGAGCATCGCGCCCAGCGGCCCGGCCATGTCCGAGTACCGAGCGAGCATGTGGTTGATCTCCTGCTCCGTCCGCACGCCGGTGCTCCCCGGTCGCACCATGTCGAGATGGAGCTGCCGAATCCCGTGCTTCTGAACCAGCCCCACGTAGTCGGGAGCCGAGCGGTAGCTGTCCTCGTGAATGCACGCGTTGGCCGTCAGGTCGTGGCCCCGGGACCCGAGCCATTCGAGCCCCTGCTCAATCTTCGCGAACGCGCCCGGTCGGCCGACAACGAGGTCGTGGGTTGCCTCGTTCCCGCCTTGAATCGAGATCCTCCACAGAAAGCGGCCGAGGTCGGTGACCTGCTCGAGGAAGCGGGGCTCGCGCCCGCGCACGAGGTTGGTGAAGATGACGATGTCGCGGAACTCAAGCTCCACCGCCTTGCGCAGCGCGGGCAGGAAGCTCGGCTGGATGGTGGGCTCACCGCCGAGAAACGTGACGCGCTCGACCCCGCGGGCCCGCGCCTCCTCGAGCACGCCCAGGATGGGTGCGAGATCGATGCGCTTGGCCATCTTCAACTGGGTCAGCTGCCCGCTGACGCAGAAGTTGCACACGTTGTTGCACATGTGCCCCAGCTGAATCTCGATCTGCTGGCCGTCCCCCTTGGCGCTGACGGAGATGGCCTCCCGCAGATCCTGTTCGGAGTGGGCTCCGTCGGCGACGAGGGCGAGGCGCGGCGAGATGAGCCCGTTCGGGCCCACGTTCAGCGGCTCACCGTGAGCTGGTACAGCCCGCAGGTGAGTCCGGAGTTGGCGCGCTCGACCTTGATGTACAGGGTGGTCGGCCACGACGTGTTGTTGACGTTGTAGCCGCCGTTCGGATCGGAGTTGTCCACGAACGTGTAGTTGATGTCGTTGGTGCAGGAGTCGGCGGCGCCGCAGCTGGTCCGGATGTCGAACCGGTACGCGCTGCCGTCGTTGCGGTTAAATGAGATGTTCGGCGCTCCAGCGCCGGGGCGGCCCGACTGGGGGAACGACACCACGTACCAGTCATTGCCCCCCCGACGGGATGCTGCCCAGCGGCGAGGTGGCATTGCCGCCGGACCCAATGGAGCCCAGGCTGATCGCAGCGCCGCAGGACGACGCACTGGTGACCTGGTCCGCGCACTCACAGCCGTTGCTGTAGATCCCGTCCACGTCGTGGACGTTCCCGGCGCACGAGCTTACGAAGCAGTTGCCGCCGGTGCAGTTGGTGTTCATCACGCCCGAAGTGGCGGGGCACATCGAGAGCGGTGGATCGTCATCGGCCGTCCCGGAGCAGCTCTCGTCGATCCCGTTGCAGTTCTCCGGCGCCAGCGGATAGATGAACGGGTTGGCGTCGTTGCAGTCCGGGTTCGCGCAGCCCAGTCCATCGCCAAAGCCGTCGCCATCGCTGTCGGTGTCGAGGCACGGGCAGACCTCGTCCATCCCATCGCAGTTCTGGTCGATGCTGTCCTCGCAGATGTCCACGGCCGCCGGCGAGAAGCTCGAGGTCGTGTCATCGCAGTCGAACCAGCCGCAGGACGCATCGGTGCCGTAGCCGTCGCCGTCCGCGTCGCTGAAGTAGCAGGCGCAGTCGTCGTTCACGCCGCCGGGGGTGCCGAAGTCGCTGCCGGGAGACGTCAGCGGGTTGGAACTGCCACACCAGTTCGAGCCGAGGTCGTTCGCGGTCGGATCGGGATCACCGAGGTTGGGGTCGAGCGACAGCGCACGTCCGGTCAGCGCCGGGGAGTAGGTGCTCAGGTCGTAGTTGAAGCGGTCGATCTCGACGCCCTGGAACGACAGGACGATCTGGTCGGACGTGTTGCCCAGGGTGAATCCGCTGTACTCGTAGGCCGCGAACACTCCGCCGTTGGTACCGAAGTCGTTGTTGCGCGCCAGCACCACCCGGGCGCCAGGCGGCAGCACGATGTCCGCGTTGATGGTGTGGCTGTCGGTTCCGTCGTCGTGTAGCTCGAACCCGTTCAGATTCATCGTCGAGCCGCTGTTGTTGTACAGCTCCACCCACTCGCCAGCGGGGCCGGTGACCGCAGCCGGCGTGGCCATGAACTCGCTGACGACAAAGTCGCCCGGGTCGGGCAGGACGACGACCGAAGCGGTGGCGGCGACGCCGACGTCTTCGAGGTCATCGGCGGCCACCGAGCACTCCCAGGTGTCGCCGAGGCCCGTCACCGCGGACGCGATGGTCCACTGCCCGTCGTAGGCGGGGTCGTACACCCCGTCGACGAACCAGGTCACCACGTAGACAAACGAGTCACCGTCGGGGTCGGAGGCGTCTGCGTCCACCTGGCAGACGAGATCGTCGTCCGTGTCTGCCTGGGGGGTCGGCGACACGCTGATGGTCGGGCTCGTGGGAGCAGAGTTGGAGATCGTGACCACGTTGCTCAACACCGGCGAACCGAGATCGAGGCCATCATTGGGGGTCAGCTCGCACTGCACGGTCTGGTCGCGGTTGAACCACGTCCCATCCAGAGTCGCGGTGTTCACGCCGGTCACGATGGTCGCGTCCACCAGCCACACGTACTGGTAGCCCTCAGGGTCACCATCCGCGTCGAGCCAGTTGATGCCCGTGCAGGTCATGACGCTGCCCTCGAACGACGGGTCGGGCGCGAGCTCCGCAGAGTCGATGGTGGGAACCTGGTTCTGGATGGCCACGGTGTCCTCGCCGGGGAGCGAGTCGAGCGTGCCGTCGTTGGCGACTACCTGACAGGTCCACTCGTCGCCCGACGAAGTCTCGGCCGCGGACACGACAGCGGTCGAGATGATCGCGGGCGTGCCGTTCTTGAACCAGGAGTAGGTGTACGTGATGGGCTGTCCGTCAGGATCCGCCGAACCCACCGTGATGAGGCAGTTCAGATCCTGGGTGGAGAGCGGGCTCGGGGGGCTGATCTCGATCTCCGGCGTGCTCGGCGGCAAGTCCCTGGCGATCACTTCAAACACCACGGCGTCCTCGCCCCAGAGTCCCTCTTCGTCCGTGACCCGCACGGTCACTGTGTGCTCGCCGTTGGACAGCTGGTCCGTGCTGAAGGTCATCAGGCCCGACGTGATGGGCGGCGCGGCGTTGAGCAGCCCGTCGCGGTCGCTGAACCACTCCACGCTGAGCACGGTGACGTTGCGGTCGTCCGTCGCGGTGCCAACGAAGGTGATGGAGTCATCCTCGAGGAAGTCGTCGCCCACCAGGGGCTGGGTGACGAGGACGGTGGGTGGCTCGTTGACCGCGAAGATCTGCACCGGCAAGCCAACCTCATCGGTTGCGCCCCGGGTGTCTTCGACCCGCGCGGTGATCTGGTAGAGGCCCGCCTCGAGGCCGCCGACGACCTTTGTAGTCCGCCCCGACGCGTCGGGCACCGTGTCGCCCAGGTCGGACTGCACGCCACCCTGATCGGTTCGCTCGGCGATCCAGTGCACGACCAGCTCTTCCTTGAGGTCTTCGGCATCGTCAACCAGCGCCTCGAACGTCACGCCAGTGCCCACCTCGATCGGGATGGGCTCTCCGTCTGGCGGAACATCCGGCGACGCGAGCGTGATCTGCGGTGGTTGGTTCACCGTCTGCACGGGCTGCGGATCGGGACAGCCCGAGAGGGCGATGCCCGCGATGACGAGCAGGAGGGGCGCGACACGGCCGAAGCCAAGAGATGCCATTTTCATGCATGGCAGAGTATCCGCCTGCGCGTGGGGAACCAAGGGCATCGCGTTCGGGGTCGGATAGACTGTCCTCATGGCTCGACCTCCCCTCCTCCGCTCGGCGGCGCTCGTAGCGACGTTTCTGGCGGGTCTGGTGTCCGGCGCGGCGCTCACCGCGTCCGCCACCGGAGAGCCGTACGAGCGCCTGCGCGTCTTCGCCGAGGCCCTCTCCCTCATCGAGTCGCGGTACGTGGACGAGCGAGGAGCCGACGCGCTGGTGTACGACGCGATCGGGGGCTTGACCCAGGGGCTGGACGACCACTCGGTGTTCATGGATCCGGAGCGCTATCGGGAGACCCGCGAGCAGACCTCGGGCGAGTACTACGGGGTGGGGATCTCCATCGACAGCCGCGATGGCGGCATCCACGTGCTCCAGCCGATGGATGGCTCGCCAGCCGAGGAAGCTGGGATTCTCTCGGGTGACGTCATCGTCGCGGTGGACGGCGTGCGCATCGAGGTGGCCGGCGACGACGCTCTGCTCTCGAAGATCAAGGGACGTCGAGGCAGCATCGTCGTCCTGACGGTGGTGCGAGGCGAAAAAGAGCTGGACTTCCCGGTGCGCCGCGATCAAGTGCGCACCCGCTCCGTGGAGTCTCGCCTGTTGGGCGACGGCCTGGGATGGGCAAAGGTGTCTCGCTTTCAGCGCCGCACTGCGGACGAGCTGCGTCGGGCATTGGCGGAGCTCAAGGAGACCAACGGCGGCCCGTTGACGGGCCTCGTGCTCGATCTGCGGGGGAATCCCGGCGGGTATCTGAACCAGGCCGTGGCCGTGGCGGACCTCTGGCTTTCCGAGGGCATCATCGTGAGCACGGTCGGTCGGGAGCGCCCCGAGCCTGCGGGCAGGGCGCGCGCCTCGGGGACCGACCGAGAGGTCGGCGTGGTGGTGCTCGTCGATGGAGGCTCGGCGTCCGCTGCGGAGATCGTCGCTGGCGCGCTGCAGGATCACGGCCGGGCTAAGCTGATCGGCTACACCACTTGGGGCAAAGGGTCGGTGCAGCAGTTCTTCGATCTGCCCGACGGCTCCGCGCTCAAGCTCACCACCGCCCGCTACTACACCCCCAGCGGTCGCAGCATCCACGGGTCTGGCATCGAGCCCGACGTGTCACTGGGACCGCGCGGAGGGCTGGGGCCGGACTTCGATGTCGAGGTTGCGCTCGCCGGCGCGCCCTCGCCCGACTGGGCCGCCGGTGACCCTGAGCTTCGTCTCGCCATGGCGTACCTCGTCGAGGGTGAGGCCCTCGCCGGTCGGGTGCGAGGGCTGCGCACGGTGCTCGACGGAGGCGCGGGCGCCGAGTGAGCGCATCGTCGGCTCCTCGTCGCGCTCTTGTCCTCGTGGGTCTGCTCGCAGCCCTGGTGGCTCTCGCGTGGCTGCTCGCCGTGCGCTTCGGCCCTGCGGTCTGGTTGAGCCTGTTCCCCACGCCCCCACCGACATCTGAGGAGCCGGGAGCTGCCATCGATCCCGAGGTCGTGTCGCTCGCCTTGGACCAGGCGGTGGTCGCGGGGGGAGGAGAGCTGCCGCCCAAGCCCGGGGGAGGGGAGGGCGCGGTGGTGGCGTTGCCTCGGGGTCTCAGCCCGCGGCAGCTGGAGAGCACGCTGCGCGGCGACCCACGGCTGGTCGGAGCGTCGGTGTACATCACGCGATCCGACGCGCTGCTGTGGAGCCTGCGGGTCTTCGCCGGGGGCGATCTGCTGCTGATGCGCGAGCTGCGCCCCTGGCTGCTGGCCTCGCCGCCGCATCCCCCCGGGAACCCACCGGAGATCGCGGTGCTGGTGGATCTGCGCAACGGAGGCGGCGAGCGGGCGCTTCGATGGAAGGCGCCCTTGGGGGTGGTCGTCGAGCCATTCGCGCCATCCACTCTGCGACATGCCCGCGACGCCGCGAAGGCGAGCCGCTCGGTGGTGGGCGCCGTGCGCCTCGATGAGCCCCTGGGCGAGCAACTGGAAGCGATCCCGCACATTGGCGCTGTGCTCGTGGAGGCGCCGCTCCCGGAGTCCGTGGACCTGCAGAGCTTCCTTGCACCCCTGGTGAGCGCCGGCCTCGCCCTCATTGATGCGTGCCCCCGGGGATGCCTTGACGCTGAGGCCGTCCAGAAGGCTGGCGTGCCGCTGCTTCGGGTGGCTGCGACGGTGGGCCGCGAAGATGGGCCCGGAGAAGACGCGGAGATCGCGTTGGCCCGCAACCTTGCGGTGCAGTGGGGATACGGCCTGATCTTGGCGCCGGGCACCGAGGACGGACTGCGGCGCGCGGAGTCGCTCATCGCCGCGGCTAGGGCCGACGGGCTGCCCATCGTGTTCGTCGAGGAAGCTGGACGACTGCACGGTGCTGCGCCGCTGCCTCTCTAGTTGGGGCGGGCGAGCCCGGCGGGGACCTTGAGCCAGTCGAGCGGATCGACAGGGACGCGGTCTTGTCGGACCTCGAAGTGCAGGCGCGGCCCGTCGAGCGAGCCAGTGTCACCCACGGTGCCGATGCGGGATCCCGAGTCCACCCAGTCCCCCGCGACCACGCTGTAGTCCGAGGCGTGCCCGTACACGGTGTGCCAGCCATCGCCGTGGTCCACGATGCAGACGTTGCCGAAGCCGCGGATCCACAGAACCCGGGCTACTTCGCCGCCGTGCACCACCCGGATCGGGTCGCCGGCCTTCGCCTTGATCGCGAGGCCCCGGCCCACCCGCTCCAGCGATCCCTTCGCTGGCATTGGCAACAGCCCCAGGCTTCGCTCGAAGGGTGCGGTGGGCTTGAGCTCCTCGGTGGGCAGGGCTGGAGTGGCTTCGCTCGACAGGTCGAGGGACACGTCGGCGGCCGCGGGGGGCTCCTGCAGGATCTCTCGCCGGTTCACGGCGATGTTCTCTCGCTCTGAGGGTGAGATCCACACCCGCTCACGGGTCCGCTTGGTGTAGGTGGCGACGACCCTGCCGCCGCCTTCGCCGTCGTCGATCTCGCGGGGTGGCGTCCAGGCTCGGGATCCCCCGGCGGCCTCGCGCTCAGACAGCGCGATCTCGCGGCGCGCAGCGGCCTCGCCGGCGACGAGGAGGAGCTGCTCCCGCTCGCCATCGAGGCGGCTCTCCTCCGCCGTCGCCTCGACGAGCTCCTCCTGCCAGCCAGCGAGCGTGTCCCGATCAGATCGGACGATCCACCACAGGTACCGCGCGGAGCGGAGCAGTTCATGGGGGCTGTCGGCCGAGAACAGCAGAGGGAGGAAGCCGCGATGCCGCAGCCGGTACATCACGCGCAGCCGCACCGACATGCGGCGCTGGCGCTCGTCGGCGCCCATCTCGGCGGCGATGCGGTCGGCGTCCAGAGCGACGAGGCGACCATCGAGCTCGCGGATCCGGGTGGTGGACGCGCGAAGG